>Ga0207696_1000064_pt1 | contig 238379 bp, 202 predicted proteins | sample KBSS54metaG_FD_184403 | JGI IMG/M metagenome (GOLD analysis project Ga0207696, IMG submission 184403) | Switchgrass rhizosphere microbial communities from Kellogg Biological Station, Michigan, USA - KBS S5-4 metaG (SPAdes) (version 2) | ecosystem: Host-associated > Plants > Roots > Rhizosphere... | reverse complement strand
AGCCTGTCAAGCGTTTATTTTGAAGTTTTTCGCGAGAAACTCGTTTAGCTTCAAACACTTGGCTCGCTGCGATCTCTCGTAGCGGGAGGCGAATCATACAGCGTTTAGAAGCGCTGTCAACCACCATCTCAACCGCTGACGATCTTTCGATCGAAGCCCTTTCAACACTACTTGAATCGATTAACTCGTTGATACTCAAGGAGTTTCTCGTTCCAATCACGCTGGAAGTGGGGCGCATTATAAGGGGATTCGAAACCCCGTCAACCTTTAATTCCAAGAAACCTTCATAAAGCTGAAAAACAAAGCGGGGAGACCTGTCGGCCTCCCCGCTTCTATATAGCTACACCTACTAACGATCACTCAGCTTTTAGAGTGACCCGGGCAAACGCCTTCTTACCAGCCTGACAAACATGGGTGGCACCCAGCGCAAACATGAAGTCGCGATCGACCACCGCACCGTCCACCTTAACAGCACCACCATTAAGCAGATCTCGCGCCATCGCCGAGTTCTTCACCAACCCGGCCCGGTTCAGCACGGCAGCGATCGGCAGGTCTTCAGCCGCAGCAACTTCGATCTCTGGCAAGTCTTCTGGCAACTCGCCTTCTTTCATTCGATTGCCCGCCGCACGGTGAGCATTGGCAGCAGCCTCTTCACCATGGAAGCGCGCCACGATCTCTTCCGCCAGCTTGATCTTGATGTCGCGCGGGTTTGCGCCATTGGCAACATCAGCACGGAACTGCTCGATCTCTTCCATCGAGCGGAAGCTCAGCAGCTCGAAGTAACGCCACATCAGCGTGTCCGGGATAGACACCAGCTTGCTATACATCACCCCTGGCGCTTCCTGGATGCCCACATAGTTGCCCAGCGACTTGGACATCTTCTTCACGCCGTCCAGCCCTTCGAGCAGCGGCATGGTCACGATGTTCTGCGCTTCCTGGCCATAGGCACGCTGCAGCTCACGCCCCATCAGCAGGTTGAACTTCTGGTCGGTACCGCCCAGTTCCACGTCAGCTTTCAGTGCCACCGAGTCATAGCCCTGCACCAGCGGGTAGAGGAACTCATGGATGGCGATCGGCTGATTGGTGGTGTAACGCTTGTCGAAGTCATCCCGTTCAAGCATGCGCGCAACGGTGTACTGCGATGCCAGGCGAATAAAGTCGGCTGGGGTCAGCGTGTCCATCCAGGTGGAGTTGAACGCAACCTCGGTCTTGGCCGGGTCGAGAATCTTGAACACCTGCTGTTTATAGGTCTCGGCATTATCCAGTACCTGCTCGCGGGTCAGCGGCGGGCGCGTGGCGCTCTTGCCGCTCGGATCACCGATCATCCCGGTGAAATCACCAATCAGGAAGATGACCTGATGCCCCAGCTCCTGGAACTGGCGCAGCTTGTTGATCAGCACCGTGTGCCCAAGGTGCAAGTCAGGCGCAGTAGGGTCGAAGCCTGCCTTGATGCGCAGAGGTTGGCCGCGCTTGAGCTTCTCCACCAGTTCCGACTCGACCAATACTTCTTCCGCACCGCGCTTGATAAGCGCCAGCTGCTCTTCAACCGACTTCATAGACAGACCCGCAAGGCTCAGATTCAAGGGGAGCCAACCATACAAGATCGGCCATCAAATACAAGTTTCGCAACGGAATGTGACCTGACCGCAGGCTTGCGGCGTCTACGCGCCCTTGCGTGAAAATGGATTTGGTTATATTTTATACAGTTATTTCATCTTCATCATGTCATTCATCTTTTCCATATTCACTTTTCTTCAAAAAGTCACCTTACCTATGACCAACGAACCGCCTAAAGCGCCCCCGCTTTATCCGAAAAGCCATCTGTTGGCCGCCAGCGGCATCGCCGCCCTGCTCAGCCTGGCACTGCTGGTATTTCCCTCCAGCGAAGTCGAAGCCAAGAAAACCACCCTCAACCTCGAACTGGAAAGCCCGGTCGAGCAACTGAAAGAAGAAGCCAAGGCCGCTCCGCTGGTGCAGGCTGACGCTGAGCAAAGCTCGCCGTTCGCCCAGATCGAAGAGGCCGATTCGGCCACCGAGAAAGCCGAACAGGAAAAACCTGCAGCAGCACCGGTAGCTGAGGCCGCCAAGCAACCCGGCCACCGCGAAGTCACCGTATCGCGCGGCGACACCCTCTCCACCCTGTTCGCCAAGGTCGGCTTGCCAGCCAGCGCGGTTCATGAGGTGCTGGCCAGCAACAAGCAGGCGAAGCAGTTCAGCCAGCTCAAGCACGGCCAGGTGCTGCAGTTCGAGCTCGACAAGGACGGCCAACTGACCAACCTGCACAGCAAGGTCAGCAACCTTGAAACCATTCGCCTGACCAAAAACGCCAAGGGCTACACCTTCAACCGCGAAATCAGCAAGCCCGTGGTCCGCACGGCCTATGCCCATGGCGTGATCAAGAGCTCGTTGTCGGCCTCCGCCCAACGCGCCGGCCTTTCCCACAGCATGACCATGGACATGGCTCGCGTCCTTGGCTACGACATCGACTTCGCCCAGGACATCCGCCCGGGCGACGAATTCGACGTGGTGTACGAGCAGAAAGTCATGGATGGCAAGGTGGTGGGCACCGGCAACATCCTCTCTGCACGCTTCACCAACCGCGGTAAAACCTACACTGCGGTGCGTTACACCAACAAACAAGGCAATACCAGCTACTACACCGCCGATGGCAACAGCCTGCGCAAAGCGTTCATCCGTACCCCGGTGGACTTCGCCCGCATCAGCTCACGCTTCTCCGCTGGCCGCAAACACCCGATTCTGAACAAGATCCGCGCCCACAAAGGCGTCGACTATGCCGCCCCCCGCGGCACACCGATCAAGGCAGCGGGTGACGGCCGTATCGAACTGGCGGGGCGCCGTGGTGGCTACGGCAACACCGTGATCATCCAGCACGGCAACCGCTACAAGACCCTGTACGGCCACATGCAAGGCTTCGCCAAAGGCATCAAGACCGGCGGCTCGGTCAAGCAGGGCCAGATCATCGGCTACATCGGCACCACCGGCCTCTCCACAGGCCCGCACCTGCATTACGAGTTCCAGGTCAACGGCGTTCACGTCGACCCGCTGAGCCAGAAAGTGCCGATGTCCGACCCGATCGCCAAGGCCGAACGCCAACGCTTCCTGCAGCAGAGCCAGCCACTGATCGCCCGCATGGATCAGGAAAAGGCCACCATGCTCGCAGCGAACAAGCGCTAAGCCATGGCGCTTTATCTGGGGGTTATGTCCGGTACCAGCTTAGATGGCCTGGACATCGCCCTGATCGAACAGCGCGAGCAGCCTCAACTGCTCGCCACTCACTACATCCCCATGCCTACCGACCTTCGCCAGGACTTGCTGAGCCTTTGCGCCAGCGGCCCTGACGAGATTGCCCGTGCTGCATTGGCCGAGAACCGCTGGGCCAGCCTGGCAGCCGAAGGCATCGGCCACCTGCTCGCGAGCCAGGGCTTGCAAGCCAATGCTGTCCGCGCCATCGGCAGCCATGGCCAGACAATCCGCCATGAACCCGCCCGCGGCTTCACGGTGCAAATCGGCAACCCGGCACTGCTTGCCGAGCTTACCCAGATCAGCGTGATCGGCGATTTCCGACGCCGCGATGTAGCCGCTGGCGGGCAAGGGGCTCCGCTGGTCCCGGCCTTTCACGAAACGCTGTTCGGCCACCTGGGCAAACGGCTCGCCGTGCTTAATGTCGGCGGCTTCAGCAACCTCAGCCTGATTGCCAACGACACGCCGGTGCATGGTTTCGACTGTGGGCCGGGCAACGTGCTGCTGGACGCCTGGATCGAGCACTCACGCGGCCTGCATTACGATGCTGACGGCGCCTGGGCGGCGAGTGGCGTGGTGATCGAGGACTTGCTTGCGGCGCTGTTGCGCGACCCGTTCTTTGCAGGCGCCGGCCCCAAGAGCACAGGCCGCGAAGTGTTCAACCTGGCGTGGCTGCACAGCCACCTGAGCCAGCTACCACCCTACCGTGCCGAAGATGTGCAGGCGACCCTGCTGGAGCTGACCGCGCGCAGCATCATCGAATCACTGTGCACTGCGCAGCAAGGCACTGAGGCACTGCTGGTGTGCGGTGGCGGGGCCCGCAACGGCACACTGATGCGCCGGCTTGCCCAACTGTTGCCAGGTGCCCAGGTGGGCAGCACCGCAGCGCATGGCGTCGACCCGGACTGGGTAGAGGCCATGGCCTTTGCCTGGCTTGCCCATTGCTGCCTGGAAGGCATTCCAGCCAACCGCCCCAGCGTGACAGCAGCCCGTGGGCTGCGCGTGCTTGGCGCCATCTACCCCGCTTAACACCCCGCCAGAATGCAAAACGCCGCGCAAATGCGCGGCGTTTTCGTACAGCCCGTGATCAGATCGAGAACGAAGAACCACAGCCGCAGGTGGTGGCGGCGTTCGGGTTCTTGATGACGAAGCGCGAGCCTTCCAGGCCTTCCTGATAGTCCACTTCGGCACCTGCCAGGTACTGGAAGCTCATGGGGTCGACCACCAGCGACACGCCTTCACGCTCGACGATGGTGTCATCTTCGGCCACATCTTCATCGAAGGTGAAACCATACTGGAAGCCCGAGCAGCCACCGCCGGTCACGAACACACGCAACTTCAGACGCTCATTGCCTTCCTCGTTGACCAGGGTCTTCACCTTTTGGGCTGCCCCTTGGGTGAATTCCAGACCGGTAGGGGTGAAGGTTTCGACGCTCATGCTGATTCTCCCGGCGCAGTTGCCGCCATAAAACTCGATGACGCGCATTATCCGCTTCTCCGAGAAAATTGGTCAAGAATTGTGCGGCTTTAGTCGCGCCCACAAAAAGGCCCGCACACGGCGGGCCTCTGTGCCAGCTTACCCTATTATGGGAGCAGGCCCGCGTGGGACAGGCCCATACGCTCATCCAGGCCGAACAGGATATTGAGGTTCTGCACCGCCTGGCCCGACGCGCCCTTGACCAGGTTGTCGATCACTGACAGCACCACCACCAGATCACCGCCCTGCGGACGATGCACAGCGATACGGCAGACGTTCGCACCGCGCACGCTGCGGGTTTCCGGGTGGCTGCCAGCGGGCATTACATCGACGAACGGTTCATCGGCATAACGCTTCTCGAACAGCGCCTGCAGATCGACCGACGTATCTGCCACAGTGGCGTACAGGGTGGCGTGAATACCCCGGATCATGGGTGTGAGGTGCGGCACGAAGGTCAGGCCAATATCCTTGCCCGCCGCCAGGCGCAAGCCCTGGCTAATTTCTGGTAGGTGGCGATGGCCCTTGACCGCATAGGCCTTCATGCTCTCGCCAGCCTCACAGAACAGCGAGCCCACTGCAGCGCCACGCCCGGCACCACTGACACCCGACTTGCAGTCGGCAATCAGGCGCGACGGGTCGGCCAGGCCGGCCTCCAGCAGTGGCAAGAAGCCCAACTGGGTGGCCGTCGGGTAGCAGCCCGGGACCGCAATCAGGCGCGCCTGGCGGATTTTTTCGCGGTTGACTTCAGGCAGGCCATAGACGGCATCCTTGAGCAGTTCTGGCGCGCCATGAGGCTGACCGTACCACTTGCCCCACTCGGTGGCATCCTGCAGACGGAAGTCGGCAGACAAGTCGATCACTTTAGTGCCGGCCGCCAGCAGTTCGCCTGCCAGGGCGTGGGCGACACCATGGGGCGTTGCGAAAAACACCACGTCGCACGCCGCCAGGGCCTTGCTGTCCGGCACGCTGAACGCCAGGCCATCATAGTGGCCGCGCAGGTTCGGGTACATGTCAGCTACCGCCACGCCTGCCTCGGAGCGCGAAGTGATGACCGCCACTTCGGCCTGTGGATGCTGCGCCAGCAGACGCAACAGTTCGACGCCGGTGTAACCCGTGCCGCCGACGATACCGACCTTGATCATAACGCTTGCCCCTTATCAACGAGCCCACTGGAAAGCGCACGATAATAGGGGCGCAAGCCGCCTGTAACAACTCTTCGGGTGACCCTTCGGGCGCTTGACCACTACTATCTGACGACCGTGAAAACCTGAAGGAACTCCCTCAATGCTTTACCTATGGATCAAAGCGCTGCATATCGTCAGCGTGGTCTGCTGGTTCGCCGGCCTGTTCTACCTGCCCCGGCTGTTCGTCTACCACGCCCAGAGCCAGGACAGCATCAGCCAGGACCGCTTCGTGACCATGGAGCGCAAGCTGTACCGCGGCATCATGAACCCGGCCATGATCGCCACCTATGTGTTCGGCGCCTGGATGCTCTACCTGACCCCGGGCTGGCTGAGCCAAGGCTGGCTGCACGCCAAGCTCACCCTGGTCATCCTGCTGACCGGCTACCATCACATGTGCGGCGCGCAGCGCAAACGCTTCGCCAGCGGCGCCAATACTCGCAGCCACGTCTACTACCGCTGGTTCAACGAAGTCCCGGTGCTGTTCCTGCTGGGTATCGTAATTCTCGTGGTGGTCAAACCGTTCTGACGGTAACCCCCTACAGGAGCCTTGCCATGTCATTGCCCGCCTCGCTCGAACAACGCCTGCGCCTGCCCGTGGTGGCAGCACCGATGTTCCTGATTTCCAACCCGAGCCTGGTTCTGGCCTGCTGCGCCAGTGGCGTGGTCGGCAGCTTCCCGGCGCTGAACCAGCGCGACAGTACCGGGTTCAAGGCTTGGCTAGAAGAGATCGAGGCAGGCCTGGCGCAACTGCAAGCACCTGCCCCCTATGCGGTGAACCTGATCGTGCACCCGACCAACCCGCGCTTGCAGGCCGACCTGGCCCTTTGCGTGGCACACAAGGTGCCGATCGTCATCACCAGCCTGGGTGCGGTGAAGGAAGTGGTCGATGCCGTGCACAGCTACGGCGGCCTGGTGTTCCACGATGTCACCACCCGCCACCATGCCGAGAAAGCCGCCGAGGCCGGTGTCGATGGCTTGATCGCCGTCGCGGCGGGTGCCGGCGGCCATGCCGGTACCTGGAGCCCATTCGCCCTGGTGGCCGAAATCCGGCAGTTCTTCGACAAAACGCTGCTGTTGGCGGGCTGCATCAACCATGGCCATGAAATTCTTGCGGCACAACTGCTCGGTGCGGACCTGGCATACATGGGCACCCGCTTCATTGCCACCGTGCAAAGCCAGGCCCAGGATGCCTACAAGCAGATGCTGCTCGATGCCCATGCCGTCGATATTGTCCACACCCCGGCGGTGTCCGGTGTGCCAGCGAGCTTCCTGCGCCCGAGCCTGGAGCAGGCGGGCTATGACATGAACGCACTCAAGAGCGGCCACGAACTGGGCAAGCTCAAGCCGATCGACGACGAAGCCAAGGCCTGGAAAACCGTATGGTCGGCAGGCCAGGGGGTGGGCGATATCCATGACCTGCCGGACGCTCGCGTGCTGATTGAACGCCTGCAAAGCGAGTACCGGGAAGCCCTGGATCGCTGCCAGGGTATTCGCGCTCAGGCCTTGTAGCAAAAGGCAACACCTTGCCCAGCCAAGCTGTACACTAGGCGCCCTCTTCAGCCCCCAGGAGCCTTTGCATGACCCGTTACGCCATGATCACTGGTGCTTCCAGCGGCCTGGGCCTGGCCCTGGCGGAAGCGCTGGCACGGCGCGGGCGCAATCTGATCCTGGTGGCACGTCAGCGCGAAACGGTGGAGCCGGTGGCCATCGAGCTGACCCAACGCTTCGGTGTCGAGGTGTTGTTCCGCGCCTGCGACCTCAGCCAGCCGCTTCGCCTGTCGGGCTTCGTGCTAGAGCTGGAAGAAGGTGAGCGGCGTATCGACCTGCTGGTCAACTGTGCGGGGCTGCGTACCTACGGGCCGTTCCTGGCCCACGAGTGGGCCGACGAGCAGGACCTGCTGGAGGTCAATATCCTGGCCATGAGCCGCCTCTGCCATGCCATCGGCAACCTGATGGCCGTACAGGGTGGCGGGCAGATCCTCAATGTCGCGGGCCTGGCCGGCGTCGCACCGGGCCCTTGGATGGCGGCCTATGCGGCCAGCAAAGCTTATGTGTTGAGTTTCTCCCAAGCATTGCGCGAGGAACTCAAGCGCACCGGCATCAAGGTCTCGGTACTCTGCCCTGGCCCGGTACGCTCTTCGCGCCGGCGCATTCCGCGGCTCGAGGGCAGCACGCGCTGCCTCAGCCCCGAGGAAGTGGCGCTGTACACCGTGCGCGCCCTGGACAAAAACCGCACGCTGATCACCCCCGGCCGGCGCAATCGCTGGCTGGCGTTCGCGCCGCGCCTGCTACCGCGCTGGCTGGTGCGCAAGCTCGCCGGGGTAATCCATCGCCGTTACTGCCCGGTCGGAATGGAATAGCCACTGGGCGAGCGGCGCCCGGCTGAGTACACTCGGCCCGGACCCTCACCATGGAGCAAGTGCTGTGGACGATTTATTCACCAGGATCATCAACCGGGAAATCCCGGCGAAGATCATTTACGAGGACGACCAGGTTCTGGCGTTCCACGATATCGCCCCCCAGGCGCCCGTGCATTTTCTGGTCATCCCGAAAAAGCACATCCGCACCCTCAACGATTTGACCGAAGAGGATAAAGGCTTGGCCGGCCACATCCTGTTCACTGCTCAGCGCCTGGCCAAGGAACTGGGTTGCGATGACGGCTTCCGCGTGGTCATGAACTGCAACGAACAAGGTGGGCAGACCGTCTACCACATCCATATGCATGTGCTTGGCCAACGCCAGATGCACTGGCCACCGGGCTGATCCAGGGCAAGCGACCCTGGCGCTATTGCGGTAAACTGTCGGGCACACTCTTGCGGAGGTGCCCGATGGCTACCGAACGTCACTACTCGCCGCTCGACCGCTTGTTGCTGCAGGCCGATACCGCCATGCGCACCTTGCTGCCCTTCAGCGGCCAACCGTCCCGCCCATCCCCGGCCATCGTCCAGCCGGATGCCGACCTGGACGACGCCCAGAGCCGCCACATTGCCGGCCTCATGCGCATCAACCATACCGGCGAAGTCTGCGCCCAGGCGCTCTACCAAGGCCAGGCCCTGACCGCCAAGCTGCCCCAGGTACGCAAAGCCATGGAGCACGCCGCCGAGGAAGAAATCGACCACCTGGCCTGGTGTGAACAGCGCATTCGCCAGTTGAACAGCCACCCGAGCGTGCTCAACCCGTTGTTCTACGGCATGTCGTTCGGCATTGGCGCCCTCGCCGGCCTGGTCAGTGACAAAGTCAGCCTGGGCTTCGTCGCGGCTACCGAGCATCAGGTGTGCAAACATCTGGACGAACACCTGGAGCAAATCCCGCCTGAGGACGAAAAGTCCCGCGCGATTCTCGAGCAGATGCGCATTGATGAAGAGCAGCACGCCGAATCCGCCCTCGAGGCGGGTGGCTATCGCTTCCCTGCCCCTGTGCGTTTCGGCATGAGCCTGCTGGCCAAGGTCATGACCAAAAGCACGTACCGCATCTGAAGGCACCCCCATGACGGAACGTTTCAGCGCCAAGGACCTGGCGCGTGCCGTGCAAGCCGGCATCCTCCAGCAGGGCCAAGAGCAGGCCCTGCTGCAGTTTCTGCGCCAGCAACCGGCAACACGTGGCAGCTTTCAGCTGGCGCACGTCGCCTTCTATTTCGGCGCCTTGCTCATCATGGGCGCCATGGGCTGGCTACTGACCGAAGCCTGGATGTCGATCGGCGACTGGGCACTGCTGACCATTGCCACCTTGTACATCGTCCTGCTGACCCTCTTTGCCCTTAATTTGCAACGGCGCGCTCAGCCGATTGCTGCCGGTGTACTGGCGGCGGTCGCGGTCAGCATCGTGCCGCTGGCGGTATTCGCCATCGAGCGCCTGGTGGGATGGTGGCCGATGGATGACAGGCAAACCGCCTATCACCAGTACTACACCTATGTGCAGGGTGGCTGGCTGATGATGGAAGCGGCAGCTGTTATTGCCGGGTTGCTCATGCTAAGGCTGATCCCCTTCCCGTTCATCATGATGCCGATTGCCGTGGCGCTGTGGTTCATGTCGATGGATCTCAGCGAATGGTTCTATGGCTCGCCGTTCAGCTGGGAACAACGACGCGAAGTGTCGCTTTGGTTCGGCTTGGGCATGCTGCTGGTGTTTCTGGTGGTGGACGGCCGCACGCGTGAGGACTATGCCCACTGGGGATATCTGGCTGGGCTTGCGGCATTCTGGGGCGGGTTGACCCTGATGGACAGTGGTAGCGAACTGGGCAAGGCTCTCTACTGCCTGATCAATATCGGCCTGATGGGCATCGCCGTGCTGTTACGCAGGCCGGTCTTCATGGTGTTCGGGGCATTGGGCGTGGCGGCTTACCTGGGGTATCTGTCTTACGAGGTATTCGCCGAATCGCTGCTGTTCCCTGTGGTGGTGACGGTGATTGGGCTGGGGGTTATCTGGCTGGGTCTGGTTTACCAGAAGCGGCGGGAGCGGTTGAGCCAGGTATTCAGAAACGGTTTACCGCAATGGTTGCGCATGGCCCTTCCGGCATTACGTGACTGAAGATAGCAGGGGCCGCTTCGCGGCCCCTGGCAGGCAAGCCAGCGCCTACAGGTTCAACGCAAGCCTCCAAAACGGCGCGGGCCTGTAGGAGCTGGCTTGCCTGCGAGGGGCTGCGAAGCAGCCCCAACAATCCAGCACTTAGCCCAGCTCTACAATCTCGTAACCGTGGGTAATCTCGACACCTGCACGCTCCAGCATGATCGAAGCCGAGCAGTACTTCTCCGCCGACAGCTCCACGGCGCGTTTGACCTGGGCTTCTTTCAAACCACGGCCCTTGACCACGAAGTTCATGTGGATCTTGGTGAACACCTTCGGGTCTTCACTGGCGCGATCAGCCTCCAGGAACGCCTCGCAGCTTTCCACGGCCTGGCGAGACTTCTTCAGGATGCTCACCACATCAAAACTGCTGCAGCCACCCAGGCCCAGCAACAGCATTTCCATCGGGCGCACGCCCAGGTTTCGGCCACCGGCCTCGGGTGGGCCGTCCATCACGACGACATGCCCGCTCCCCGACTCGCCGAGGAACATCGCGTCACCGGCCCACTGGATACGTGCCTTCATCTACCCGGACTCCTAATTTTCGGAAAAGGGTGTCAGCTTAGACCTTGTATGGCTGTCGGAAAAGCTCAAGACGTGTCGGTTTAGTACCGAAACATCCTGTAGTGTCTGATAAGCTGGCGCCAAATGACTGGCGCGTTCTGCCAGACACTCTCTATAAGAAACCTATGCGTCGTATCGAACAGGATTTCGTGATGGTTGCCTCCGCCCTACCCGCCAAGATCAAGAACATCGACAAACTGCTGGTGCACTGCCAACGCCGCCGCTACTCCGCCAAGAGCAACATCATCTGCGCCGGCGACAAGGCCGAAACACTGTCGTTCATCATCAAGGGTTCGGTGACCATCCTGATCGAGGACGACGATGGTCATGAAATGATCATTGCCTACCTCAACAATGGAGACTTCTTTGGCGAGTTGGGCCTTTTCGAGCCCGTAGAGGGCGAGCAGCAGCGCAGCGCCTGGGTCCGCGCCAAGACTGAATGCGAAGTAGCAGAGATCAGTTACGACAAGTTTCGCGAACTTTCCCGCCAGGACCCCGACATCCTCTACGCCCTGGGCGGCCAGATGGCCCAGCGCCTGCGTAACACCACGCGCAAGGTTGGCGACCTGGCCTTCTTCGATGTCACCGGGCGTGTTGCCCGCTGCCTGCTCGAACTGTGCAAGCAACCCGATGCGATGACCCACCCGGACGGTATGCAGATCAAGATCACTCGGCAGGAGATTGGGCGTATCGTCGGTTGTTCGCGGGAGATGGTCGGCCGCGTCCTCAAAGACCTCGAGGAACGCAGCCTGGTGCAGGTCAAGGGCAAGACCATGGTGGTCTACGGTACCCGTTAGTCCTTGGGCAAATCGGCCAGCACCTGGGCATAAGCCTGTGACAGGCGCTCGAACCAGGGCGCTTGGGGCGCCACTTCGTGCAAGGCAATATGCGCATCGGCGCGGCAGCGCTGCTCCAGCTCGCAGCATTCGTTGAAGCGGTTAACTGCCGCGACCATCGATTCACGCTCGTTATCCAGCAGCAACGCGCCATGCACCAACACCACCGGGCGTTTGCCACCCAGCCCCTGGCGCCAGCGTTGGGCCGTGCCGACCAGTTTGCGGCCATTGAGGTTGACGTTATAGCGGCCGTCGCAGAACGCCCCGTCGATCTCGCCCACCGAAGCCACCCCGCCCCACTCGCGTAGTACTTCGCACAACGGCAAGCAAAGGCGCTCGTAGGCATTTTCGATGCGACCATGGTCACCTTCACTGCGCGGCGCCACATAGACCAGCGCCACATTGACCGTGGCATGCGACTGCGGCACCGGCTCCCCACCGGTCTCACGCAACAGCACCGGCCAGCCAGCGATCGCCAGCTCGGCACAGGCAGCTTCGAAGTTGTCCAGGCGGCTCATGCGCCGCGGCATGACCAGGGCATGGTCGGTCGGGCGCCAGAACAGCACACCGCTGTCGCGTTCGCCGCGGCAGACGGCGGCCAGCAGGTCCTGTTCGGCATGCAGGCCTTGTTCAACGGTCAGGGCCAGGGGTTGATCGGTCATTGATCCACCTTTGATGTTGTTATCGATCCCCGCAGGTTCACCACAGCCCCAAGGGTGGCGAAGAACCTGTGGGTGCAGGTTTACCCGCGAAAGGGCCATTACAGGCATACAAAAAAGCCGGCAGTCACGCCGGCTTCGTTTCGATCAGTCCAGTGGCTGAACAGTTTTCTTCACCTGCTCCGGGAAGAACAACCGCTGCAATTCCAGCCCAGGCTGATCAGCGCGCATGAACGCCTCACCCACCAGGAACGAGTAAACCTCGTTGATTGCCATAAGCTCTACATCGGCCCGGTTGAGGATACCGCTCTCGGTAATCGCCAGGCGATCACGCGGAATGCGCGGCAGCAGGTCAAGGGTGGTTTCCAGGCTGACCTCGAAGGTGTGCAGGTTGCGGTTGTTCACCCCCACCAGCGGCGTATCGAGGGTTTTCAACGCGCGCTCCAGCTCATCGCCGTCATGCACTTCGACCAACACATCAAGGCCGACATCCTTGGCCGTGGCGGCCAGTTCGGCCATCTTCACATCATCCAGCGCCGAGACGATCAGCAGCACACAGTCAGCGCCCAGTGCACGGGCCTCGACGATCTGGTAGGGGTCGATCATGAAATCCTTGCGGATCACCGGCAACGACACTGCCGCGCGCGCCTGCTGCAGGTACACATCCGCGCCTTGGAAGTAATCCACATCGGTCAGCACCGACAGGCAGGTCGCCCCGCCCTTCTCGTAGCTGACGGCGATTTCCGCTGGCACGAAGTGCTCGCGGATCACGCCCTTGCTCGGCGACGCCTTCTTGATCTCGGCAATGACCGCCGGCTGCTTGCGCTTGGCCTGCTCGATCAGCGCATTGGCAAAGCCTCGTGGCGCGTCGGCGGCCTTGGCCAGGCGCTCCAGCTCAGCCAGGCTGACCCGGGCACTGCGCTCGGCCACTTCCTCAACTTTGCGAGCGATGATCTTTTCCAGCACGGTCGGTACGCTCATGCTTCGTTCTCCAGCTTGAATACGGCGGTGAAGGCACCCAGCTCCTGCAGTTTTTCCCAGGCAAGGCCGGTGTGCAGCACGTCATGGGCAAGTTCCACGCCCTGTGCCAGGGTCATGGCATGATCCGCGGCGTACAGCGCGGCGCCCGCATTGAGCACGATCATTTCCGCGGCTTTCTGGCCGTTCTCGGTCTTGCGTCGGCCCAGGGCATCACGAATCAGCTCGAAGGAGGCCTGCGGGCCTTCAACTGCCAGGCCGTGCAGGCTCTGGCTCTTCATGCCAAGGTCTTCCGGCTCTACCCAATACTCGGTGATCTGGCCATTTTTCAGCTCCGCGACAAACGTCGGCGCCGCCAGGCTGAACTCATCCAGGCCGTCCTTGGAATGCACCACCAGCACGTGCTTGCTGCCCAACCGCTGCAGCACTTCGGCCAGCGGGCGGCACAGGGCCTGGGTGAACACGCCGACCACCTGGTGCTTCACACCGGCCGGATTCGTAAGCGGGCCCAGCATGTTGAACAGGGTGCGCAGGCCCAACTCACGGCGCGGGCCTGCGGCGTACTTCATTGCCTTGTGATGGCTCTGGGCAAACATGAAACCGATGCCCAGGCTGTCGATGCAGCGGGCGACCTGCACCGGGGTCAGGTTCAGGTAGATGCCAGCGGCTTCCAGCAGATCAGCGCTACCGCTCTTGCCCGAGACCGCACGGTTACCGTGCTTGGCCACCGGGCAACCGGCCGCAGCGAGCACAAACGAGGAGGCGGTGGAGACGTTAAAGATGTTGGCGCCATCGCCACCGGTGCCGACGATATCGACCACCCCATCGAGGCTCTTCAGCTCGACCTTGTCGGCCAGCTCACGCATCACCGACACCGCGCCGACGATCTCGTCGATGCTCTCGCTTTTCATGCGCATGCCCATCAGGAAGGCGCCGATCTGCGCCTCACTGCATTGACCGGTCATGATCTGACGCATGACGTCGCTCATTTCTTCGGTGGACAAGTCCAGGTGACCGACGATGCGGCTCAGCGCGCTCTTGATATCCATGTTCGATCCTTAGCGGCGGCCGCCGGTCTGCTTGAGGAAGTTGGCGAACAGCTCGTGGCCCTGCTCGGTGAGGATGGACTCGGGGTGGAATTGCACCCCTTCAATATTCAGGGTCTTGTGGCGCAGGCCCATGATCTCGTCGACCGAACCGTCAGCATGGGCAGTCCAGGCAGTGACCTCCAGGCAATCGGGCAGGGTTTCACGCTTGACCACCAGGGAGTGGTAGCGGGTCACGGTCAGCGGGTTGTTGAGGCCGGCGAACACGCCCAGGTCGCGGTGCAGCACTGGGCTAGTCTTGCCGTGCATCACCTGGCGGGCACGCACGACATCGCCGCCAAATGCCTGGCCGATCGACTGGTGGCCCAGGCAGACGCCCAGAATCGGCAGTTTGCCAGCAAAGTGCAGGATCGCCTCAATCGACACCCCCGCCTCGCTCGGCGTGCAGGGGCCAGGGGAGACAACGATGCGCTCCGGGTTGAGGGCTTCGATTTCAGCGATGGTCATTTCGTCATTGCGAATGACCTTGACCTCGGCACCTAGCTCGCCGAGGTATTGGACGACGTTGTAAGTGAATGAGTCGTAGTTGTCGATCATCAGTAACATCGGGCTAAACCTCTTGAATCTACTGACTTCAGAATACGAACCTTCCTACACCGCCCGCAGCATGGCATTGCCACTAAGGGCATTCGGAAACGGATAAGAAGGCAAACAGAAACGGGCCGGGCTGGCCGGCAGGAGATAAAGTCAGGCGCGCCAACGCCAACGGGCGTGGGCCTTGATAACGCGCATCAAGAGTTTGCTGACGATCAACACAGGATAGGTCTCGCTCATACGTCCCGGCACAGTAGCCTACCGGGGCGATGGGCGCAATATGCCTGTAAACACGGGGAAACGAATGGACTTGGGAGACAAGCCCCGCGATTTGCTATGGTCGATCGGGTAGTCCTCATAAAAACAAAGAAAAGGATGTTCTCTGATGCGAAAAGCTCCCTTGTTGCGCTTTACCCTCGCCTCTTTGGCCCTGGCCTGCAGCCAGGCATTCGCTGCCCCTTCCCCTTATTCGACCTTGATCGTATTTGGCGACAGCCTGAGTGATGCCGGCCAATTTCCTGACCTGACCGGCGGTACAGCAGGCCAGCGCTTCACCAACCGCGACGCCGACGGTAACTTCGCGCCGGTTTCGCCAATGATTCTTGGCGGTCGGCTGGGCATCGAGCAAGACGAACTCAACCCCTCCACGTCGGTCGGCATCCGGCCTGATGGCAACAACTGGGCAGTGGGCGGTTACACGACGCAGCAGATTCTCGATTCGATCACCGAATCGTCGAAAGTGATCGTCCCCCCCAATGGACCTGCGCTAGGCTTTGTCTTCCGTGAACGCCCCGGCTACCTGGCCAATGGCCTGCGCGCCGACCCCAACGCGCTCTATTACCTCACCGGTGGCGGTAACGACTTCCTCCAGGGCCTAGTGAACAGCCCCGCCGACGCCGCCGCGGCTGGAGGCCGGCTGGCTGCCAGCGCCCAGGCCCTGCAACAAGGCGGCGCCCGCTACATCATGGTCTGGTTGCTGCCCGACCTTGGCCAAACGCCGAACTTCAGCGGCACCCCGCAACAGAACCCGCTGTCGCTGCTGTCGGGCGTGTTCAACCAGTCACTGCTCAATCAACTCGGGCAGATCGACGCCGAGATCATCCCACTGAACATTCCGGTATTACTGGGTGAGGCCTTGGCCAGCCCGACCCAATTCGGCTTGGCCAGCGGCCAGAACCTGGTTGGCACCTGCTACAGCGGTCAAGGCTGCGTCGAAAACCCGGTCTACGGCATCAACGGCGCCACTCCGGACCCAACCAAACTGCTGTTCAACGACTCGGTACACCCGACCATTGCCGGCCAGCAGTTGATAGCCGACTACGCCTACTCGATCATCTCCGCCCCCTGGGAACTGACCCTGTTGCCGGAAATGGCCCACGCCACCCTGCGCGCCCACCAGGACGAGCTGCGCAACCAGTGGCAAACGCCCTGGCAAGCCGTGGGGCAATGGCAGGCCTTCGTCGCCACCGGCGCGCAGGACCTGGACTTTGACGGCCAGCGCAGCGCGGCCAGCGGCGACGGCCGTGGCTACAACCTGACCCTGGGTGGCAGCTACCGTTTGAACGATGCCTGGCGCCTGGGCCTGGCGGGTGGCGTATACCGGCAGAAACTGGAGGCGGGTGAACAGGACTCCGACTACAAGCTCGACAGCTACCTGGCCACGGCGTTTGCCCAATACCGCCAGGACCGCTGGTGGGCCGATGCTGCACTGACGGCCGGGCACCTGGACTACAGCGACCTCAAACGCACCTTCGCCCTGGGCGTAAATGACCGCAGCGAAAAAGGCGATACCGATGGCGAAGCGTGGGCGGTGACTGGCCGGCTGGGTTACAACCTGGCCGCCGAGAGCAGCCCTTGGCAACTGGCGCCGTTCATCAGCGCCGACTATGCCCGGGTCAAGGTCGATGGTTATGACGAGAAGAGCGGTCGCTCGACAGCGCTGGGCTTCGATGACCAGGAGCGTACCTCACGGCGGCTTGGCATCGGGCTGTTAGGCAGTGTGCAGGTGGCAACGGGGACGCGGCTGTTTGCCGAGGTTGCCCAGGAGCACGAGTTCGAGGATGACCAACAGGATGTGACGATGCACCTGACGACGTTGGCGGCGCACGACTTCACCCTGACCGGGTATACGCCGCACAGTGACCTGACCCGGGCCAGCTTGGGTTTGAGCCATGAGCTGATGGCGGGGGTGCATGTGCGAGGGAATTACAACTGGCGCAAGAGTGATGAGTTGACGCAGCAGGGGGTGAGCCTGGCGGTAAGCTTGGACTTCTGAGTGATTTGGGCCCTGAGGAAGCGGGTTCACCCGCTCCCTCATGCCGGCGAGGGGCTGCACAGCAGCCCCCAATTTCCCAGCATTACTTGGCGGACGTCTGCTCAGCCAAGGCCACCGCGCGGAACATCGCGCGGCGCTTGTTGATGGTTTCTTCCCACTCCAACGCCGGCACGGAGTCGGCCACGATACCGCCACCCGCCTGCACATGCAGCTCGCCGTCCTTGATCACTGCGGTACGGATGGCAATCGCGGTGTCCATGTTGCCGTTCCAGGCAAAGTAGCCCACTGCACCGCCGTAAACGCCACGCTTGACCGGCTCCAGCTCGTCGATGATCTCCATGGCGCGGATTTTCGGTGCACCCGACAAGGTGCCGGCTGGCAGAATCGCCCGCAATGCATCCATGGCGGTCAGGCCTTCACGCAGTTGCCCGGTGACGTTGGACACGATGTGCATCACGTTGGAGTAACGCTCGATCACCATCTTCTCGGTCAGGCGCACGCTACCGGTCGAGGACACACGGCCCACGTCGTTGCGGCCCAGGTCGATCAGCATCAGGTGCTCGGCAATCTCTTTCTCGTCCGACAGCAGGTCGTCTTCCAGCGCACGGTCCGCTTCTTCCGTCGCACCCCGTGGGCGCGTACCGGCGATCGGGCGCACGGTGACCAGGTTGTCCTCCACACGCACCAGCACTTCAGGCGAACTGCCGACCACATGGAAGTCGCCGAAATTGAAGAAGTACATGTACGGCGTCGGGTTGAAGCAGCGCAACGCACGGTACAGGTCGATGGGCGCAGACTTGAAGTCGATCGACATGCGCTGGGACGGCACCACCTGCATGCAATCACCGGCCAGGATGTACTCTTTGATGCGGCCAACCGCGTTCTCGTAATCCTCGCGAGTATAGCTGGAACGGAATTCCGGCTCGGCAGCGAGCGGGCCGCTCAGGTCCAGGCCACGGCGCGGGGTAATCGGCTGGCGCAGTGTCTCCAGCAACCCAGCCAGGCGAGCCTTGCCTTGTTCGAAGGCCTGCTCTTCGGCCGGATCGACCAGCACGATTGCATGCATCTTGCCCGCCAGGTTGTCGAACACCACCACGGCGTCAGACACCATCAGCAGGATATCCGGCACGCCCAGCGGGTCCGGGTTCGGGCTCGCGCCCAGACGCTTCTCCACATAGCGCACGCAGTCATAGCCGAAGTAGCCGACCAGACCACCGTTGAAACGCGGCAGCCCGGGAATATCCGCGACCTTGTAGCGGTCCTTGAACGACTCGACGAAGGCCAGCGGGTCTTCGACGTCGTGGCGCTCTACCTCGACGCCATCCTGCAAGATACTGACGTGGTAGCCATGCACACGCATCACTGTGCGCGATGGTAGGCCGATCATCGAGTAACGCCCCCACTTCTCGCCGCCCTGTACGGACTCGAGCAAATAGGAGTTGGGCTGGTCGGCCAGTTTCAGGTAGATCGACAGCGGCGTGTCGAAGTCGGCCAGGGTTTCACAGGCCAGGGGGATGCGGTTGTAGCCGGCAGCGGCCAGGCGCAGGAATTCTTCGCGGGTCATGAGTAGCCTCGTGGCAAGCAGCAGTAAGGTCAGGCAAACGGACGGGCCGGCAGGGGCCGGCGAGCAGAAGTCAGGCGCGCCAACGCCAACGGGCCAGGGCCTTGATGACTTTCATCCAGAATTTGCCAGTAACCGCCACGGTGGACTCTCTGTCTTGTGAGGCTTGAAGGTCCGCCAACGTTATCCCAGTGGCCGGGTCTGCGCAACCGGGCAGCAATGCACGCAGGTCGTCGATCACCAGGCTCGGCGATTCGTCGTTGATCGGCCGGCCGTGGTTGTAGCCGTAGGTCAGGCCCACGCACTGCACACCGGCGGCCTTGGCGGCCAGCACATCGCTGCGCGAATCGCCGACGAACAGCGACTGTTGCGGCGTGACACCGGCCATCTGCATGACGAACAGCAGTGCTGCGGGATCGGGTTTCTTTTGTGGCAGGGTGTCTCCGCCGATGATCCAGCGGAAGTAGCGACCGATCTTCATCTGGTCCAGCAGCGGGGCGACGAAGCGCTCGGGCTTGTTGGTGATCAGCGCCATCTCCACGCCTTGCTTGCGCAGCCAGCGCAGGGTGTCGCGCACGCCGGGGTAGACCACGGTCAGTTCATGGCTTTCGGCATAGGCCTCCATGAACAGCGCCAGCGCCTGTTCGGCCAGCGCATCGTCGACCGAGGCATGCTCGATGCCCCCGGCCAGGGCCCGGCGCACCAGCACCTGGGCACCGTTGCCAACCCAGTGGCGTACGGCGTCCAGGCCCGCTGGCGGGCGCCCAAGTTCGAGCAGCATGCGGTCCACGGCGGCGGCCAAGTCTGGCACGGAGTCGATCAGGGTACCGTCCAGATCGAACATCACCAGCCTTGGCAGCGTCCCTGGGAACAGCTGCTCGAAGCCGCTCATGGGCGGGCCTGAGCCAGTTCGGCGCGCATTTTGGCGATGACTTCCTGATAGTCCGGGGCATTGAAGATGGCCGAACCGGCAACAAAAGTATCAGCGCCAGCGGCGGCGATTTCGCGGATATTGTTTACGTTGACGCCACCGTCGATTTCCAGACGGATATCACGGCCACTGGCGTCGATCAGCGCGCGCGCCTCACGCAGCTTGTCGAGGGTGCCCGGGATGAACTTCTGCCCGCCAAAGCCTGGGTTGACGCTCATCAGCAGGACCATGTCGACTTTGTCCATCACATACTTGAGGACATCGAGGCTGGTCGCCGGGTTGAACACCAGGCCGGCCTTGCAACCACCGTCGCGAATCAGCTGCAGCGAGCGGTCGATGTGCTGGCTGGCTTCCGGGTGGAAGGTGATGTAGGTGGCGCCGGCGTCGATGAAGTCGCCGATGATACGGTCGACCGGGCTGACCATCAGGTGCACATCGATCGGAGCGGTCACGCCGTACTTGCGCAGGGCAGTACAGACCATCGGGCCGATGGTCAGGTTGGGGACGTAGTGGTTGTCCATCACATCGAAGTGAACGATGTCGGCACCCGCGGCCAGCACCTTGTCGACGTCCTCGCCCAGGCGGGCGAAATCGGCGGAGAGAATGGAGGGGGCAATAGCGTAGGGCTGCATGGCGCACCTGTAGGTCAGAATCACGGTGGCGCGCATTGTAACTCAGGCGAACGGGTAGAGGCTGATTGGTATCAATCCGTGTCGACCGGTGCCCATCTATTGCCAGTGCCCGCGTAAAGGCCGGCACTGGCAACATCAGTCAAGCAGGCTGCTGAGTTCTCAGCTTCTCGCTACGCCCACGCAACCACTCCAGGGTCAGCAGCAGCACCACCGAAAACGCGATCAGTAACGTGGCCGCTGCCGCAATGGTTGGGCTCAGGTTCTCGCGGATACCGCTGAACATCTGCCGTGGCAAGGTCGCCTGCTCAGGCCCGGCGAGGAACAACGTCACCACCACCTCGTCGAACGACGTCGCAAAGGCAAACAGCGCACCTGAGATCACCCCCGGGGCGATCAACGGCAGCGTTACCCGGCGGAACGCCACCAGCGGCGAAGCGCCCAAGCTGGCCGCCGCGCGCACCAGGTTGTAGTTGAAGCCCTGCAACGTCGCCGACACGGTGATGATGACGAACGGCACACCCAACACCGCATGCACCAGGATCAGCGAGGTAAAGCTGTTGCCCATCCCCAATGGCGCGAAGAACAGGTAACTGGCCACACCGATGATCACCACCGGCACCACCATCGGCGAAATCACCAGCGCCATCACCAGCGACTTGCCCGGGAAGTCGCCGCGGGTCAGGCCAATCGCCGCCAACGTACCGAACACCATCGCCAGCACCGTGGCCGCCGGGGCGACGATGATGCTGTTCTTCAGTGCCCGCATCCACTCGGCAGAGCCGAAGAAGTCCTGGTACCACTGCAGCGAAAAGCCCTGCAACGGGTACACCAGAAAGCTGCCACTGTTGAACGACAGTGGCACGATCACCAGCACCGGCAAGATCAGAAACAGCAGGATCAGGCCGCAAAGAATGCGCAGGCTGTAGTACCAGACCCGCTCCACGGGTGACATGTAAGGGCTCAGCATGACAAGGCTCCTCAGCTCAGGCGCAGGCGGCTGGCGCCGACCAGCCAGCTATAGATCAGGTACAACAGCACGGTCGCCAGCAGCAGCAGGCCGCCCAGTGCGGTCGCCATGCCCCAGTTGATGCTGGTGTTGGTATAGAAGGCCACGAAGTAGCTGACCATCTGGTCGTTCGGGCTGCCCAGCAATGCCGGGGTGATGTAGTAGCCAATCGCCAGGATGAACACCAGCAGGCAGCCCGCGCCAACACCGGCGTAGGTCTGCGGGAAGTACACCCGCCAGAAGCTGGCGAACGGGTGGCAACCCAGCGAGATGGCCGCACGCATGTAGCTCGGCGAAATGCCCTTCATCACGCTGTACAGCGGCAGGATCATGAACGGCAGCAGGATATGGACCATCGAGATGTACACACCGGTGCGGTTGAACACCAGCTCCAGCGGTTCATCGATGATGCCCATGGCCATCAGCGCACTGTTGATCAACCCGCCCGACTGCAGCAGCACGATCCACGCCGCCACCCGCACCAGGATCGAGGTCCAGAACGGCAATAGCACCAGAATCATCAGCAGGTTGCTCTGCCGGGCCGGCAGATTGGCCAGCAAGTACGCCAGCGGGTAGGCCAGTACCAGGCAGATGGCGGTGATCACCACACCCATCCACAGGGTGCGGGCAAAGATATCCAGGTAAATGGCCTGGTCAGGCGTGGCCTTGGCCAGCTCGCCAAGGTCATCGATACGGTGGTCGAGCGACGCCAGCAGGTAGAACGAGGTGACCGAGCTGGTATTGCGGCGGATCGCCTGCCAGTAGGCCGGGTCGCCCCAACGCTCATCGAGGGTTTGCAGTGCTTCTTTATAAGAGGCAGGTTCAGCCTTGAACGGTAACGCTCGTGCGGTCTTGGTCAACAGGCTGCGGTAGCCCGCCAGTTCCATGTTCAGGCGCTTGGAGAGGTCGCCCAGGGTCTGGTTCTTGCGCGACTCGGCCAGGTCCTGGCTCAGTGCCTTGTATACCTCCTCACCGGGCAAGCTCTTGCCATCCCACTGCGACACCGCTTCGACGGTACGCGGTAGGCCGGCGACCACCTCCGGGTTGCCGACGCTCTTGTACAACAGCGCTGCGATCGGTACCAGAAACACCAGCAGAAGGAACAGCGCCAGCGGCGCGATCAACGCCTGCGCCTTCCAGCGGTTGACCCGCTCGGCGTGCTTTAGGCGCTGCTTGAGACTTGGACCTGCGCCTTCGTTGAGGGGCACTGCAATGGCCATGGCGAACTCCGTAAAAACCGGCTGAAATCAGGGCTGCTGCGCAGCCATCGCCGGCAAGCCGGCTCCCACAGATACAGCGCTGGGCTCAGGCGCTACGCCTGGCCTGTGGGAGCCGGCTTGCCGGCGATGAGCCGCGTAGCGGCTCCTTGTCGTTTACTTCTTCGCCGCCCAGGCGTTGAAGCGTTGTTCCAGTTGCTCGCTGTTGTCAGCCCAGAAGGCCACGTCGATCTGCACCTGATTGGCGATGTTCTCAGGCGTGGTCGGCATGTCTTTCTTCACTTCGTCCGACAGCAGGCTGACGGCCTTGGTATTGGCCGGGCCGTAGGCGATGTTCTCGGAGTAGGTTTTCTGCTGCTGGGGCTGGACGCTGTAGGCGATGAACTTCTTCGCCTCTTCGACGTTCTTGGCGCCTTTTGGAATCGCCCAGGCATCGAAGTCGTAGATGCCACCGTTCCACACCACCTTGAGGTTGCTCTCTTTCTGCACGGCGGCGATCCGGCCGTTATAGGCCGAGCTCATGACCACGTCGCCCGAGGCCAGGAACTGCGGCGGTTGGGCGCCCGCTTCCCACCACTGAATGCTTGGTTTGAGTTCGTCGAGTTTCTTGAAGGCGCGGTCCTGGCCTTCCTTGGTCGCCAGCACCTTGTACACATCTTTGGGCGCAACGCCGTCGGCCATCAAGGCGAATTCCATCGTGTACTTGGCGCCTTTGCGCAGGCCACGTTTACCCGGGAACTGCTTGGTGTCCCAGAAATCGGCCCAGCTGGTAGGCGCCGTCTTGAGCTTGTCAGCGTTGTAGGCCAGTACCGTCGACCAGACGAAGAAGCCCACGCCGCATTGCTGGATGGCACCCGGCACATAGTCGGCTGCATCGCCGAACAGGGCGGGGTCGAGCTCCTCGAACATGCCCTCGTCGCAACCGCGAGACAGCTCTGGCGACTCGACTTCCACCAGGTTCCAGGACACGCTCTTGGTGTCGACCATGGCCTTGACCTTGGCCATTTCACCGTTGTACTCACCGGCGACGATCTTACCGTTACCCGCCTTTTCCCACGGCTCGTAGAACGCCTTGACCTGGGCGGCCTTGTTGGCGCCACCGAAAGAGATCACGGTCAGGTCGGCCGCCATGGCCTGGCCAGCGGCGAACAGCCCCAGGGCCAGGGCGGTCAGTTTCAACTGCTTGCGCATTATTATTCTCTCCACAGTACAGGGTTGGTGAAGCAATCCATCAATGGGCTTCGGCAATCGGATCGAGCGCGCGGGCGTGCTCCACCTCCCAGCCCAGCGGTACCACATCGCCCACGGCCAGCGCCGGGTCGAGCTCGGCGATCGGCTGCTTCACGAAGAAGTCGGCCTTGCCACAGACTTCCAGGCGCACCCGTACGTGGTCGCCCAGGTAAATGAACTCGGCCACACGGCCAGAGAAGCGGTTGACGCAACGTTCGCTGTGGCCATTGAGGCGCACCCGTTCCGGGCGGATCGACAAGGTCACCGGCTCACCGGCCTGGCCGACATTCACCGCCAGCGCCTCGACCCGCTCGCCCCGCGCCAGCTGCACCTGGCAGCGATGGCCATCACTGGCCAGCAGGGTGCCGTTGATGCGGTTGTTCTCACCGATGAAGTTGGCGACGAAGGTGTTGCACGGCTTTTCATAGAGGGTGCGTGGGTCGGCGATCTGCTGGATTTCGCCCTGGTGGAACACCGCCACCCGGTCAGACATGGTCAGCGCCTCGCCCTGGTCGTGGGTCACATACACCACAGTCACCCCCAGGCGCTGGTGGATATGCTTGATCTCCATCTGCATGTGTTCACGCAGCTGCTTGTCGAGTGCGCCCAGGGGTTCGTCCATCAGCACCAGCTGTGGCTCGAACACCAAGGCCCGCGCCAGCGCCACCCGCTGCTGCTGCCCGCCAGACAGCTGGCCGGGGTAGCGCTTGGCAAAGGCATTGAGCTGCACCATGTTGAGCACCCGCTTGACCCGCTCGCTGATGTCGGTCTTGCTCAGGTTGCGCACGGTCAGCGGGAAGGCCAGGTTCTCGGCCACGGTCATGTGCGGGAACAGCGCGTAGTTCTGGAACACCATGCCGATGTCGCGCTTGTGCGGCGGCACGTTGTTGATCGAGCGCCCGGCCAGCTGGATCTCGCCGGCGGTGGGGGTTTCGAAACCGGCCAGCATCATCAGGCTGGTGGTCTTGCCCGAACCGGACGGGCCGAGCAAGGTGAGGAACTCGCCCTTGCGAATGTCCAGGTTGAGGTCTTTGACGATCAGCGACTCGCCGTCGTAGCTCTTCTGCACACCACGGAAGCTGACCAGCGTTTCGCTGGTTGCAGCGTTCGAATTCGCCTCGCTCATGCCTGCACCTTCTTGTTGGATGACTGCGTAGGCAAAGACTAGACAAGACGCAAACGCCCGAAAATCGGGGGTACTGAGAGAATGCCATCATCCAGATGGAAGATTCTGTGTAGGGATCGCCCTACAAGAATGGCGGGATTGGAATAGACCCCAGGCACACCACTTCACCTTGTGGGAGCGGGCTTGCCCCGCGAATGCGCCACCCCAGGCAATGAGGTTGAGCTTGCCGGCCCTTTCGCGGGGCAAGCCCGCTCCCACAGTACTCGCTCATTGCCAACCGTCAGGCCATGTCGCAACCAGAACACTCAGACCAGCTTGTGCTCCATGGCGTACTTCACCAGTTCCGCCAGCGAGTTCACCTTGAGCTTCTGCATCAACCGCGCCTTGTGGGTACTGATGGTCTTGCTCGACAGTGCCAGCTGCTGGGCAATGTCGTTGACGTTGGCGCCCTGGGCCAGGCGCTCGAACACCGAAAACTCCCGCTCCGAGAGCAGCGTGTGCAACGGCCGGGACTCGGTCAGGCCCACCTCGAAGACCATGCGGTCGGCCAACGCTGGGTCAATATAGCGCCCGCCCCCGGCAACCCGGCGAATAGCGGTCAGCAGCAAGGCAGGGTCACTGTCCTTGGTGGCATAACCTGCGGCACCGGCCTTGAGCGCCCGCGCCGCCATCTGCGCCTCGTCATGCATCGACAGCATCAGGATCGCCGGAGGGTCGTTCAGGGCGCGGATTCTGGGGATGGCCTCAAGGCCGCTGACGCCGGGCATTGAGATATCCAGCAACACCACTTCACACGGCATATGGCGCAAGGCTTCGAGCAACTGCTCGCCATTGCCGGCCTCGCCCACCACTTGCATGTCCTTGGCCAGGCCAATCAATTGCTTGATGCCTTCACGGACAATGGTGTGGTCTTCCGCCACCAGCACTCGAATCACGATCGGTCTCCTACTCCAACGGAATGGCCACGCTCAGGCTGGTGCCCTCGCCCGGTTCACTGTCCAGCGTCATGCTGCCACCCAGCATCAGCACGCGCTCGCGCACGCCCACCAGGCCGAACGAGGTGGGCCGGGTCTGATCGCGGCAAAAACCCGTGCCGTCGTCGCTGACGGTCATGCGTAACTGCCCCGCTTCACGCACCAGCTCGATCTCTACGCTGTGCGCCTGGGCATGGCGCATGACATTGGTCAGCGCCTCCTGAAGGATACGAAACAGCCCGGTCGCCTTGGCATCACTCAATGCTGGCAGATTATCCGGTACCTGCACCAGGCAGGGAATCTGTGTACGCGCCTCGAAACGCCGTGCTTGCCACTCGATGGCCGAGGCGATACCAGCGTCGAGAATGGGCGGGCGCAATGCCGTGGCCACATCGCGCACCAGCTGGAACAGCTGCGCGATCAGGCGCTTCATGCTCGACAAACGCTCGTTAAGGCCTGGGTCCAGCTCGGCAAAGGCCAGCTCACACATCGAGACTTCGAGCTTGAGCACGGTCAGCATCTGCCCCAGCTCATCGTGCACTTCGCGGGCGATGCGGGCCTTTTCTTCTTCGCGCACGCTTTCCAGGTGCGCCGACAGTTCGCGCAGTTGCTCTTGGGAACGCGCCAACGCCAGTTCTGCCCGCTTGCCCTGAGTGATGTCCCAAACGATACCGTCCCACACCACCCGGCCATCGGCCAGGCGTCGGGTACTGGCCTTGATGTCGGCCCAACGCTGTTCACCCTGGCGCGTGAGGATGCGCCCTTGCCAGGACCAGTCCTGGTTGCTGGCCAAGGCCAAGTCCTGCACCCGGTGATAGTCGCTGCGGTCTTCGGGGTGCACCAGGTTGCGCAGGCCCATCTGCGGGTGCTGAATTTCGGCAGGTGCGTAGCCGACCAAGGCCTCGCTGCCTTCGCTAATGTAGGGGAATTCCAGGTCGCCTTCGGCCGGGTCACGTTCCAGCCGGAACACCAGCCCCGGCACGTTACCGGCGATGCCTTTGAGGCGCGCTTCACTTTCTCGCAGCGCTGCCAGTGCGCGGTGGCGCTCGGTGACATCGGCGATATACACCACCAGGTACTCGGCATCACGAAAACGCAGGAAGCTTAACGAAAGCTCCACCGGCAACACGCTGAGGTCGGCGCGCTGGCAGTGGGTCTCGAATTGCCCCACACCCCCTTCCCCCGCCCGCGCGCCGCGCCAAAGCTCCAGCCAACGGTCCATGTTCAGGTTTGGTTCGAAGTCGCTCAGCGGGCGCTCCAGCAACGCGCCCTCACCATAGCCCAGCATGCGCTCTGCGGCATGGTTGGCATAACGGACATGGCTGTCCCAATTGACCCACAAAATGCCCACGGTGCTCTGGTCGATGGCGAACTGGCTCAGCCGCAGCGCCTCTTCACGCACTTGGCGCTCAGCCAGGTTCTCGCGGGTGGCCAGCAGGCTACGTTCCAGTTGGCGCTGCTGGCGGCGCTGCCAGACCAATGTGGCCAGCGCACACAGCAACAACATGCCAAACAGCATGGCGAGGTTTTGCCAGAAGCCGGCCGACTCGCTCAAGCGTGGGTACTTGGGTTGCAACCAGCGCTGGTGAAGTTGCTCCAAGGCCTTGGCCGGCATGGCCTGCAGGCCCCGTTCGAGCACGTCGGCCAGCAACGGCCAATCGCGCCGCGAACCCACCCGCAGCAGCTGCGGCAGGCCAATATCGCCAACCACCGCCAGCTCGCCGAACTCGCTTTCACGCGACAGGCGGCTGAGCTGGGCTTCATCGAGCACCGCGTAGCTGGCCTGGCCACCGACGATCAACTGCAAGGCCTCGCGTTCGTTGGGCACGCCCTGCAGGTTGAGCGTGCCGTAGTTGCTGCGCAGGTAGTCCGCCAACGGGCTGGGCATGCGCACCGCGACGCGCTGATCGGGTTCGAGTTTTTCAAGCTCAACTGCCATGGCGCCTGTGCGTGGGCCGACCACCAGCTGCGGCACGCGCATGTACGGGTCGCTGAACAGCCACAGCCGCAGGCTTGCCGGGGTTTGTGTAAGGCCGGGGGCAAAATCGATTTCACCGGCCTGCAACGCGTGCTCCAGGCTGGCCTGGTCGGCAAAGTTTCGCCAGGTGAGGTCCAGCCTCAGTGCCTGCGCCAACGCGTTCACCAACTCGACATTGGCCCCGTACAGTTGCTGCAAGCGCCGGTCGAACTGCGCATAAGGCGCTTGCAGCACGAGGCCAACGCGCAGGCTGCGGTGGGTGTCCAACCACTGCTGTTGCGCGGGTTCAAGGGCAACGCTCGGCACGGCTTCAGGCCTTGCCAAGGCGATCAAGGGCAGCCACAAGCAGCCGATAACCAACAGGCGACGCATTCGCTTCATCTACACGCTCGTCTTGGCAAGGGCGGCCCTAACATGGCCGTCACGGGCAAATACTATTAGGCTGCCGGTATCATTCTGGCCTTGGGTTGACGCATGTCCACACTTTATCGCACGACGCTGGCAATGTGCTGCCTAGCCTCGATCCTTCCGCTCGGCGCCATGGCCGCCGACGCTGAAAAACCACCGACCACTGCCGAAGCCCCACCGGCCGAAGCCACCCGCCCGCCCCTGCTGGAACGCAGCCAGGAAGACGCCCTGGCCCTGGAGCGCCTGGTGCCCAAGGCCGAGCAGCAAACCCTGCAGACCGGTGCTGAAAGCTTCCTGGCACTGTGGAAGCCGGCCAACAGCAACGACCCCAAAGGTGCGGTGATCCTCGTGCCCGGTGCCGGTGAGACGGCCGACTGGCCGAACGCCGTCGGCCCGTTGCGGCGCAAGTTCCCCGATGTGGGCTGGCACAGCCTCAGCGTCAGCCTGCCCGACCTGCTTACCGACAGCCCGCAGGCGCGTGTCGAAGCCAAGCCCGCAGCGGCCCCTGCCAAGGACGAGGGCGAAACAGCGCCTGCCAAAGACACACCGACCGATGCTAACGCCAACGTCGCCCAGGCGACTGCCGCCGACCCCGACACAGCAGAAAGCACCGATGCCGCACAGGCCAGCGAGCAGAATGATCCGGCCGACGCCGAGCGTATCTTCGCCCGCCTCGACGCGGCGGTGGCTTACGCGCAACAGCATGACTCACGCAGCATCGTGCTGATCGGCCATGGCAGTGGCGCGTACTGGGCAGCCCGCTACCTGAGCGAGAAACAACCCGCGCAGGTGCAAAAGCTGGTGATGATCGCCGCGCAGACGCCGGCCCGGGTGGAGCATGACCTGGAAAGCCTCACGCCGACCCTCAAGGTGCCAACCGCCGACCTGTACTACGCCACCCGCACCGGCGATCGACGAGCCGCGGAACTGCGCTTGCAGGCCAGCAAACGGCAGAAGGACAGCCAGTACCGCCAGTTGTCGCTGATTGCCATGCCTGGTAACAAGGCCGCTGAACAGGAACAATTGTTCCGCCGGGTGCGCGGGTGGATGAACCCGCAAGAGTGAGCTGAAATCGATGGGGGGTGCTTTGCACCCCCGCTTTTTCTACAACCCCCGCCGCTTGCGGATCAGCGCATACGCCTGATGCAACTCCCGGGTCCGCTCGGTCGCTGCACGTACCTGGGCATCCGTGGCACCGCTGCCCGCCAGCTTGTCCGGGTGATGACGGCTAATCAGCCGGCGATAAGCCTGCTTGACCTTGTCGCCCTCGGTATCTGCCTCCACGGCCAGCAGGCGCATGGCTGCCGCGTAGGTCATGGTGCCGCCGTCCACCCCGGACTTGCGCGGCTCGTACTCCAGCGACATAGCTTGCACCTGCCGCCGGCTCAAGCCCAGCGTCTGCCCCCAGTCCAACAGCAAGTCGCGCTCTTTGGCGCCGACCTTACCGTCGGCCCAGACCATGCGCCAACAGGCGCGTAAGGTCCCTTCGGCGGCATGCGGCTGCTCGCGGATACGACGCAGATGGCCAGCCAGTCGGTCCTTGCCGGCCTTGCCGCGGTTGAACGCGGCTATGGCCCGCAGCCGGGCCGCGTCGGCCAGGTCCAGGCGCACCATCTCTTGGCGTGCCTGCTGGATATGCTGCTCGGCAACCCGGCCATCACACTTGGCCAGCCTGCCCAGCAGCACGAACAGCAATTCTTCGTCACGCAAGGCCGGGCGCCCGCCCAAGCGCTCGCGCAGGTCCTCCCAGCCGCGCACCTGCAGGCGCCGGTCCATGGCCTGCCCTACCAGGGCACCGAGCAGGGCGCCCGGGATACTGGCGACGGCAAAACCGGCACCGGCACCAATCACCGTGCTTGGCCACCACATGTCAGGCGCGCTCGCCGATCAGGCGTTCAGCCTGCGCCAGGCGCTCGAGCGTACCGACGTCGACCCAATGGCCACGGTAGTGCTCACCACTGACCTTGCCCTGCGCCATGGCCTGACGCAGCAGGGGCGCCAACTTGAAAGCACCCGGCTGGCAACCGGCGAACAACGCTGGGTCCAGCACCGACAGGCCACTGAAGGTCAGGGTACCCGGTGCGTCGTCGCCATCCACGACCTGCTGGGCTACCAGGCGGAAGTCGCCACGGCCGTGATGGCCAGGGTTGTCGACCAGCACCAGATGCGCCAGGCCCGCAAGCGGCGCTTTCAGGCGAGCGAAATCGTAGTCGGTCCAGACGTCACCATTGATCAGCAGAAACGGCGCCTCGCCCAGCAACGGCAGGGCCTTGAAGATCCCGCCACCGGTTTCCAGCGGCTCACCCTCAGGTGAATAGCGGATGCTCAGGCCGAAGCGGCTGCCATCGCCCAGGTGGTCTTCGATCTGCTGGCCGAGCCAGGCATGGTTGATCACCACCTCGGTAATACCCGCAGCCGCCAAGGCGCGCAGGTGGTATTCGATCAACGGCTGACCGGCGACCGGCACCAGGGGTTTGGGGGTATGCAAGGTCAAAGGGCGCATGCGCTCGCCCTTGCCTGCCGCCAGGATCATCGCCTTCATGCACGCGCTCCGGCCTGGAGTTCCGCGATCAGTTCACCCAGCTCCGCCAACTCGGGGCGGCGCCTGATCACTTCATCTATATAGGCGAAGAAGCGCGGGACGTCTGTCAAGTAGCGTGGCTTGCCGTCGCGGTGGCAGATGCGGGCGAAAATACCGATGACCTTGAGGTGGCGCTGTACGCCCATCAGGTCGCTGGCGCGGTGGAACGCCTCGAAATCGGCCTGTACCGGAATGCCGGCCGCCTGCGCCTTTTGCCAGTAATCCCGCAGCCAGGCTTCGACACGGGCCTGTGGCCAGCTGAGGAAAGCATCCTTGAACAGGCAGGTGATGTCGTAGGTGACCGGGCCGTAAACGGCGTCTTGGAAGTCCAGCACGCCTGGGTTTGGCGTGCTCTGCATCAGGTTGCGCGGCATGTAGTCGCGGTGCACCAGCACCTTGGGCTGGGCCAGGGCACTGTCGATCAGCGCCTGGCTCACACGCTGCCAGGTGGCTTGCTGGGCTTCGGTGAGGGTCAGGCCAAGCGCCCGCCCTACGTACCACTCCGGGAACAGTTCGACTTCGCGGCGCAGCAGGGCATCGTCGTAGCTCGGCAGTGGCGCGTCCATCGGCAGGCGCTGGAACGCCAGCAGCGCATCGATGGCATCACTGAACAGGGCATCGGCATTGTCGGCATCAATGATGTCCAGGTATGTCTGATGGCCCAGGTCGCCCAGCAGCAGGAAACCGCGCTCCAGGTCTTCGGCATGGATCACCGGCACATGCACACCGGCACTGGCCAGCAGGTGATCGATGGCGACGAACGGTCGGCAGTTCTCCTGCGGCGGGGGTGCGTCCATGATCACGAAACTGTGCCCAGCGCCCTGCCAGCGGAAGTAGCGGCGGAAGCTCGCATCGCTGCTGGCGGCCGTCAGGCTACCTGCTGGCACTTCGCCCCAGGCGTTTTTCAGAAAAAGATTGTTGAGCTGCTCATCGAGCCAGACAGTCAGTTGTTGCAAGCGTACATCGTGATCAGGCATTACAAGGGTCTCCGACGGCCCTAGCCGTCAAGCGGGTCATGCTTTATTATCCAGCATCTTTTTCAGACCATCGAGAGGCGTGCGGCCCCACACGCGGGCAGATGGCACGCAGGAAGCCCGGACTAATAAGATGGCATTGAAATCCCCCGCGTTTCGTAGAAAGTTTCCGTTGCTGGTCACCGGCGGTTTGCTGGCCCTGCAACCTCTGGCCACGTCGTACGTCGTGGCAGCCGAACAGTTCGACTGCCAAGTGTCCGCCTCCGGCGGTTGGGACTGCAAGCCCAAGACTCCAGTCAACAACCTGCCGCCGCGTCCGGTGCACGAGGGTGCTGCCCTCAGTTCCGGCACCGAGGCCCAGGCGGCCGAGGCCGAAACCGCGGACAAACCGATGCTGGTCACCGAGGCCAAGGGCCGTGGCCTGAAGTCGCGTAGCGAAGACTACAGCCACCTGGACTGGGTCCCCCGTGACAAGCTCACCGCAGCCCAACTGGCCGAAACCGGCCCGTACTGCGGTGGCGCGTACATCGAGCCGACCCGCCCAGGCATGGCCGACACCACGCCCAAGGACGAATCGCCGACCTACATCAATGCCAAGGTCTCCAAGTACCAGCAGGAGCAGCAGATCGCTACCCTCGCCGGTAACGTGGTCATGCGCCAAGGCAGCATGCAGGCCGAGGCCGACGAGGCCAACCTCTACCAGACCGAAAACCGTGGCGAGCTCAAGGGCAACGTCAAGATCCGTGACAACGGCTCGCTGGTAGTGGGTGACGAGGCGCAGATCCAGCTCGACACGGGTGAAGCCCAGGTCGACAACGCCGAATACGTGATGCACAAGTCGCACATTCGCGGCAACGCCCTGTACGCCAAGCGTGGCGAAAACGCCATCATCCGTCTAAAAGACGGTACGTACACCACCTGCGAACCGGGCAGCAACGCCTGGCAGCTGAAGGGCAACAACATCACCCTGAACCCGGCGACCGGCTTCGGTACCGCGACCAACGTCACCTTGCGGGTCAAGGATTTCCCGGTGTTCTACACACCGTACATCTACTTCCCGATCGACGACCGTCGCCAGTCCGGCTTCCTGCCGCCGTCGTTCAGCAGCAGCAGCGACACCGGCTTCATGCTGGTCACGCCGTACTACTTCAACCTGGCGCCCAACTATGACGCCACGTTGTACCCGCGCTACATGACCAAGCGCGGCCTGCTGATGGAAGGTGAGTTCCGTTACCTGACCCCATCCAGCGAAGGCCAGTTCGGCGGCGCGTACCTGAACGACAAGGACGACGACCGTAAAGACCAGACTGACTACAAAGATCAGCGCTGGATGGTCAACTGGCAGCACAAGGGCGGGCTGGACGAGCGCCTGATGACCGAGGTGGACTACACCGACATCAGCGATCCGTTCTACTTCCAGGACCTGGAGTCCGACCAGATCGGCGTCGAAAGCCGTGACCTGCTCAACCAGCAGGGTGCACTGACCTACCGTGGCGACAGCTATACCGCACGGTTGAACGTGCATGCCTACGAGATGGCGACCATCTCGCAGATCACGCCGTATGACAGCCTGCCGCAGATCACCCTCAATGGCGCACTGCCGTTCCAGCCGGGTGGTTTGAATTTTGGGTATGAGACTGAAGCGGTTCGCTTTGATCGTGATCTGAAAGACGATTTTGTATTCGATAAAGACGGTAATCCTGACCTGTCCGCAGGCGAAGCAGGGCGCCGTCTGGACCAGAACGTCAGAGGCATTGCCCGAGCAAATGGCACTCGTTTGAACGCGGCGCCATCGATCAGTCTGCCGATGCAAGCCAGTTACGGTTTCATCACGCCTAAGCTGAAATACGCCTACACCCATTACGATCTGGATCTTGACAGCGAAGGTAAGGCCCAAGCGATCGCAGACTCCACAAACCCTGCGTACGGCAGCTATAACAGCTCGCTGAACCGCGACGTTCCGATTTTCAGCGTCGACAGCGGTCTGTACTTCGATCGCAACACGTCGATGTTCGGTACCAACTACCGCCAGACCCTCGAACCGCGCATGTTCTACCTCTACGTCCCGTACAAGGACCAGAAGGACATCCCGCTGTTCGACAGCGGCGAAACCCTGTTCAGCTACGACTCGCTGTTCCGCGACAACCGCTTCAGCGGTACCGACCGCATCGGCGACGAGAACAAGCTGTCGCTGGGCGTGACCACGCGCTGGATCGAAGACAACGGCTTCGAGCGTCAGAGCTTCAGTATCGGTCAGGCGCTGTACTTCAAGGACCGCAAGGTCCAACTGCCAGGTATCAACTACCTTGACCGCAAAGACTCGCAGTCTGACGTGTCGCCGTACGCACTGCTGTATAGCTACAACTTCAACCGCGACTGGCGCTTCAATTCGGACTTCAACTGGGACCCGGACAGCCGCAGCACCCGCTCGGGCAGCGCGATGTTCCACTACCAGCCTGAAGACAATCCGAACAAGATCGTCAACCTCGGCTACCGCTACCGCAACGACACCATTGCCTACGACTCGACCACGGGTACCTGGAAAGTGGGTGGCGGCGACTACGGCACGCCGGGTGATCCGAACTACATCAAGGATTACTACAAGATCCAACAGCATGACTTCTCGGTCATCTGGCCGATCGTTCCACAGTGGAGCGTGATCGCTCGCTGGCAGCATGACTACAACCGCAACCGCACCCTGGAAGCCATGGGCGGTTTCGAATACGACAACTGCTGCTGGAAGCTGCGCCTGGTCAACCGTTACTGGATCGACTACGACGACTTCAGCCAGGCACTCCCGCAGAACGAAAAAGGCGACCACGGTATCTTCCTGCAGATCGTGCTGAAAGGCCTCGGTGGTGTAGTAGGCAACAAGGTCGAATCTTTCCTCGACGAAGGCATTCAAGGTTACCGTACACGTGAAGACCAAGCTTATTGATCGTCTGCGCCCAGTGTTGCTGGGCGCTGCATTGCTGAGTGGCGCGGTGCATGCCGCGGTACAACCCCTGGACAAAGTGGTGGCCATCGTCGACAACGACGTGGTCATGCAGAGCCAACTGGACCAGCGCGTCCACGAAGTTCAGCAAACCATCGCCAAGCGTGGCGCCGGCGTGCCACCGACCAGCGCCCTGGAACAGCAGGTGCTCGAGCGCCTGATCGTCGAGAACCTGCAGTTGCAGATCGGCGAGCGCTCCGGTATCCGCATCACCGATGAGGAGCTGAACCAGGCCATCGGCACCATTGCCCAGCGCAACGGCATGTCGCTGGACCAGTTCCGCGCAGCCCTCGCCCATGATGGTCTGTCGTTCGACGACGCGCGCGAGCAGGTCAAGCGCGAAATGATCATCAGCCGCGTGCGTCAGCGCCGTGTGGCCGAGCGCATTCAGGTTTCCGAGCAGGAAGTGAAAAACTACCTGAACTCGGACCTGGGCAAGATGCAGCTCTCGGAAGAGTACCGCCTGGCCAACATCCTCATCCCGACCCCGGAAGCCGCCAATTCGGACGACATCCAGAAAGCTGCGCGCAAGGTCGGTGAGCTCTACCAGCAACTGCGCCAGGGCGCGGACTTCGGCCAGGTGGCAATTGCCAACTCGGCCAGCGAAAACGCCCTTGAGGGTGGTGAAATGGGCTGGCGTAAAGCCGGCCAGCTGCCACCTGACTTCGCCAAGATGCTCAGCAACATGTCGGTCGGCGACATCACCCAGCCAATCCGCATCCCCAACGGCTTCATCCTGCTCAAGCTCGAGGAGAAGCGTGGTGGCGGCGAGAACGTGCTGCGTGACGAAGTGCATGTCCGCCACATCCTGATCAAGCCGAGCGAAATCCGTAGCGAAGCGGCCACCAAGCAGCTGGCTGAGCGCCTGTACGACCGTATCCAGAACGGCGAAGACTTCGGCGAGCTGGCGAAGAGCTTCTCGGAAGACCCGGGCTCCGCACTCAACGGCGGCGACCTCAACTGGGTCGACCCGAACAGCCTGGTACCGGAGTTCCGCGAGCAGATGGCCACCGCCCAGCAAGGTGTGGTGACCAAACCGTTCAAGACCCAGTACGGCTGGCACGTCCTGGAAGTGCTGGGCCGCCGCGCCACCGACAGCACCGAGCAGGCACGCGAGCAGCAGGCCATGAATGTGCTGCGCAACCGCAAGTACGACGAAGAGCTGCAGACCTGGCTGCGCCAGATCCGCGACGAAGCCTACGTTGAAATCAAGCTGCCTGGCGCCGACCAGGCCGCCCAGTGAAGCCCCTGCGCTTTGCCGTCACCCCCGGCGAGCCAGCTGGCATAGGTCCCGACCTGTGCTTGCTGCTCGCCGCAGAGGCCCAGCCCCACCCCCTGATCGCCATCACCAGCCGTGACCTGCTCGCCGAGCGGGCCACGCAGCTGGGGCTGGCCGTCAAGCTGCTGCCGGTAGCGCCTGGGCACTGGCCCGACCAGCCCGCGCCCGCCGGCAGCCTGTATGTGTGGGATACGCCCTTGGCCACCGCCGTGACGGCAGGGCAACTGGACAAGGCCAATGCTGGCTTCGTGCTGGAAACCCTGACCCGCGCCGGCAACGGCTGCCTCGACGGGCATTTCGCCGGGATGATCACCGCGCCGGTGCACAAGGGCGTGATCAACGAAAGCGGCATTGCCTTCTCCGGGCATACCGAGTTTCTGGCCGAGCTGACCCACACCGCACAGGTGGTAATGATGCTGGCGACCCGCGGCCTGCGCGTGGCCCTGGTGACCACGCACTTGCCGCTGCGCGACATTGCCGACGCCATCACGGCCGAACGCGTCGAACGCGTCACCCGCATCCTGCATGCCGACATGCGCGACAAGTTCGGCATTGCCAACCCTCGCATCCTGGTGTGCGGTCTCAACCCGCACGCCGGAGAAGGCGGCCATCTGGGCCGCGAAGAAATCGACATCATCGAACCGACACTGGCCCGCCTGCGTGCCGAAGGCATGGACCTGCGCGGACCGCTGCCGGCCGATACCCTGTTTACCCCCAAATATCTGGAGCACTGCGACGCAGTGCTGGCGATGTACCACGACCAAGGCCTGCCCGTACTCAAGTACAAAGGTTTCGGCGCCGCAGTCAATGTGACCTTGGGCCTGCCGATCATCCGCACGTCGGTCGACCACGGCACCGCCCTGGACCTGGCCGGCACCGGCAAAGTCGACACCGGCAGCCTGCGGGTCGCGCTGGAAACCGCCTACCAGATGGCCGAGAACCGACCATGAACGAGCAATACCAACACCGGGCGCGCAAGCGCTTCGGCCAGAACTTCCTGCACGACGCCGGCATCATCGACCGCATCCTGCGCGCCATCAACGCCAAGGCAGGTGAACACCTGCTGGAAATCGGCCCAGGCCAGGGCGCCCTCACCGAGGGCCTGCTGGGCAGCGGCGCGCAATTGGACGTGGTGGAACTGGACAAGGACCTGGTGCCGATCCTGCAGCACAAGTTCGCCGGGCGCGACAACTTCCGCCTGCATCAGGGCGACGCTCTGAAGTTCGACTTCAACCAGCTGGGCGTGCCACCACGCAGCCTCAAGGTAGTCGGCAACCTGCCCTACAACATCTCCACCCCGCTGATCTTCCACCTGCTCAGCCATGCCGGGCTGATCCGCGACATGCACTTCATGCTGCAGAAAGAAGTGGTCGAGCGCATGGCCGCAGGCCCGGGTGGCGGTGATTGGGGCCGCCTGTCGATCATGGTGCAGTACCACTGCCGAGTCGAACACCTGTTCAATGTTGGCCCTGGCGCGTTCAACCCGCCGCCGAAGGTGGACTCGGCCATCGTGCGCCTGGTGCCACATGAAGTGCTGCCGTTCCCGGCCAAGGACCACCTGCTGCTGGAGCGTGTCGTTCGCGAAGCCTTCAACCAGCGCCGCAAGACATTGCGCAACACCCTTAAAGGCCTGCTCGACAGCCAGGCGATCGAAGCCGCTGGCGTAGATGGCAGCCTGCGGCCTGAGCAGCTGGACCTGGCCGCCTTCGTGCGCCTGGCTGACCAGTTGGCCGATCAGCAAGCCTGATTAGCGCCTGTTACGGCTTCTTCGCGGTCCAACTTGCCCGCGAAGAGGCCGGCACTGCCACCCCACCCCGCCTGCACATACCTGCCCGCGACCACACCGCTGGCCCTCCCCCCCGCCAATGGCCTAGACTGCATTATTGCGTCAGTTCGCCCAAGGCCTTTGCATGTCTGATCCCCGTTACCAGATCGACGTCAGCGTCGTGACCCGTTACCTCAAAGAACAATCCGACCCCGAAAACAGTCGTTTCGCTTTCGCCTACACCATCACCGTGCAAAACAACGGTTCGGTCACAGCCAAGTTGCTGTCGCGGCACTGGCTGATCACCAACGGTGACGGTGAAGTCGAAGAAGTGCGCGGCGCCGGCGTGGTCGGCCAGCAACCTAACATCGACCCGGGCCAGAGCCACACCTACAGCAGCGGCGCGGTCATCAGCACCCGCGTGGGCACCATGCAGGGCAGCTACCAGATGTTCGCCGAAGACGGTAAACGCTTCGACGCCGAGATCGCGCCCTTCCGCCTGGCGGTACCCGGAGCCCTGCACTGATGGCAACGTACGCCGTCGGTGACCTGCAAGGCTGCCTGCAACCGCTCAAGTGCCTGCTCGAACGTGTTCGCTTCAACCCCGCCGTCGACCGCCTGTGGCTGGTCGGCGATCTGGTCAATCGTGGCCCCGAATCGCTGGAGACCCTGCGTTTCCTCTACTCGATCCGCCAGTCGCTGGTCTGCGTACTGGGCAACCATGACCTGCACCTGCTGGCCGCCTGGCATAACGTCGAACGCCTGAAAAAAAGCGACACCCTGCGCGAAATCATCGAAGCGCCGGATGCCGACCTGCTGTTCGACTGGCTGCGCCAGCAAAAACTGCTGCACTACGACGAGCCCCGCGGCATTGCCATGGTGCATGCCGGCATACCGCCTCAATGGACACTGGGCAGAGCCCTGGAGCTCGCCGCCGAAGTCGAGGAAGCACTGCGCGACGACGGCAGGCTCAAGCTTTACCTCGACGGCATGTACGGCAACGAGCCTAACAAGTGGAGCAAGAACCTCACCGGCATCGAGCGCCTGCGGGTGATCACCAACTACCTCACGCGCATGCGCTTCTGCACCCCCGAGGGCAAGCTCGACCTCAAGAGCAAGGAAGGCCTGGGCACCGCCCCCAAAGGCTACAAGCCCTGGTATGCGCACAAGGACCGCCGTTCACGCCACGTGAAGATCATCTTCGGCCATTGGGCCGCCCTTGAAGGGCGCGTCGACGAGCCCGGCATCATCGCCCTGGACACCGGTTGCGTGTGGGGCGGTGCCATGACCCTCTACAACGTCGACAGCGGTGAATACCATCGCTGCGACTGTTCCGACGACGGCACCGTACGTCCGCCGGCACAACCCACTAGAATCAACGATCAGCCCTGAAGGAAACCGTAGCCATGAGCGAATTCAAACGCATCCCTCCCGAGCAGGCTCTGGCCCTGCGCGCGCAAGGTGCGGTAGTGGTCGACATTCGCGACCCACAAGCCTTTGCCGCCGGCCACATCAGCGGCGCCACCCACCTGGACAACCATTCGGTCGCCGATTTCATCCGCAACGCCGACCTCGATGCACCGACCCTGGTGGTCTGCTACCACGGCAATTCCAGCCAGAGCGCTGCCGCCTACCTGGCGGGCCAGGGCTTTTCAGAGGTGTACAGCGTCGATGGCGGCTTTGAGCTGTGGCGCGCCACCTACCCGGCCGAGACCGCCCAAGGCGCTGCCGAATAATTTTTTCATTTTTACTGCAGCCCGCGCCCCATGCGGGCTCGCGGCTCACCTGACGAACGGTCGCGAGCAACTTCTCGGCCTCACGCCCTTGACCTTGCGTATTACCAACTATCCTTAAGCCCAGGCCATCCAAAAAAGGGGAGAGCCGGTACACCGGCGTGCGGGTCATCGGTAGCGTTTCAAGGGTGTTCTGGGGGGTATACAGCAATCGGTAAACCCGGTTGCATGCCAGCATCAGCTGACTGATCCGGCGTCGTCTCCACGTATCGAGCGAGGTGACGTCATGAGCATTTTTAGCCACTTCCAACAACGTTTCGAGTCCACCCGCCAGGAAGAACTTTCGCTGCAGGAGTACCTCGAGCTGTGCAAGCAGGATCGCAGCGCCTACGCATCGGCGGCAGAACGGCTGTTGCTGGCCATCGGCGAACCGGAGCTTGTCGACACCTCTAACAATTCCAGGCTATCGCGGATCTTCTCCAACAAGGTGATCAGGCGCTATCCGGCCTTTGAAGACTTCCATGGCATGGAAGAATGCATCGACCAGATCGTGTCGTACTTCCGCCATGCGGCGCAGGGCCTGGAAGAGAAGAAACAGATCCTTTACCTGCTGGGCCCGGTAGGTGGCGGTAAGTCGTCGCTGGCCGAAAAGCTCAAACAACTGATGGAAAAGGTGCCCTTCTACGCCATCAAGGGCTCACCTGTATTCGAATCGCCACTGGGCTTGTTCAACGCCACCGAAGATGGGGCCATTCTCGAGGAAGAGTTTGGGATCCCACGACGCTACCTGAACACCATCATGTCGCCCTGGGCCACCAAGCGCCTGCAGGAGTTCGGCGGCGACATCTCCAAGTTCAAAGTGGTCAAGCTCTATCCGTCGATCCTCAACCAGATCGCCATTGCCAAGACCGAACCTGGCGATGAGAACAACCAGGACATCTCTGCCCTCGTCGGCAAGGTGGACATCCGCAAGCTCGAGGAATACCCACAGAACGACGCCGACGCCTACAGCTATTCGGGTGCGCTGTGCCGGGCCAACCAGGGCCTGATGGAATTCGTCGAGATGTTCAAGGCGCCGATCAAGGTCTTGCACCCACTGCTTACCGCGACCCAGGAAGGTAACTACAACAGTACCGAAGGGCTGGGGGCGATTCCCTACACCGGTATCCTGCTGGCCCACTCCAACGAATCGGAGTGGCACACCTTCCGAAACAACAAGAACAACGAAGCGTTCATCGACCGGATCTACATCGTCAAGGTGCCCTACTGCCTGCGCGTCAGTGACGAGATCAAGATCTACGACAAACTGCTGGTCAACAGCTCGCTGGCCAAGGCCCACTGCGCGCCCGATACCCTCAAGATGCTGGCCCAGTTCACCGTGCTCTCACGCCTCAAAGAGCCAGAGAACTCCAACATCTATTCGAAGATGCGCGTCTACGATGGCGAAAACCTCAAGGACACTGATCCGAAAGCCAAGTCGATCCAGGAATACCGCGACTCGGCAGGTGTCGACGAAGGGATGAACGGCCTGTCGACCCGCTTCGCGTTCAAGATCCTCTCCAAAGTCTTCAACTTCGACCCACACGAGATCGCAGCCAACCCGGTTCACCTGTTGTACGTGCTCGAACAGCAAATCGAACAGGAACAGTTCCCGGCCGAAGTGCGCGAACGCTACCTGCGCTACCTGAAGGAATACCTGGCGCCGCGCTACATCGAGTTCATCGGCAAGGAAATCCAGACCGCTTACCTGGAGTCCTACAGCGAATACGGCCAGAACATCTTCGACCGCTATGTGCTGTACGCCGACTTCTGGATCCAGGACCAGGAATACCGCGACCCGGAAACCGGCGAGATCCTCAACCGCATTGCCCTCAACGAAGAACTGGAAAAGATCGAGAAGCCGGCCGGTATCAGCAACCCGAAAGACTTCCGCAACGAGATCGTCAACTTCGTACTGCGCGCACGCGCCAACAACAACGGCAAGAACCCGAGCTGGCTCAGCTATGAAAAGCTGCGGGTGGTGATCGAGAAGAAAATGTTCTCCAACACCGAAGACTTGCTGCCGGTCATCAGCTTCAATGCCAAGGCCAGCAAGGAAGACCAGAAGAAACACAACGACTTCGTCACCCGGATGGTGGAGCGTGGCTACACCGACAAGCAGGTTCGTCTGCTGTCGGAATGGTACCTGCGGGTCAGGAAATCGCAATAAAGCGGCAAGCTACACACCGCACGCCCAAGGCTGCAGTGCCAGCCTCGGGCGGCGGCAGCTGCTTTTACGTGCAGCTCGTAGCTTGAAGCGTGCAGCTGTTCCCAGCTACCGGAGGGACCATGAGCTACGTAATCGACCGACGCCTGAACGGCAAGAACAAGAGCACGGTCAACCGCCAGCGTTTTCTGCGGCGCTACCGTGACCACATCAAGAAGGCCGTCGAAGAGGCCGTGAGCCGCCGCTCCATCATGGACATGGAGCATGGCGAGCAAATCAGCATTCCGGGACGGGACATCGATGAACCGGTGTTGCACCACGGTCGTGGCGGCAAGCAGACTATCGTGCACCCTGGCAACAAAGAGTTTACTGCCGGCGAACACATCCCCAGGCCTCAAGGGGGCGGTGGCGGCGGTGGCCGCGGCAAAGCCGGCAACTCCGGCGAGGGCATGGACGAATTCGTCTTCCAGATCACTCAGGAAGAGTTTCTCGAGTTCATGTTCGAAGACCTCGAACTGCCCAACCTGGTCAAACGTCACCTGACCGGTGCCGACACCTTCAAGACCGTACGCGCCGGTATTGCCAACGAAGGCAACCCCTCACGCATCAACATCGTGCGCACCCTGCGTTCGGCCCATGCCCGGCGTATCGCCCTGACCGGCAGCAGCCGCGCCCTGTTGCGTGAAGCGCAGAAAGAACTCGACCGCCTGAAGGTCGAGGAACCCGACAATTTCACGGACATCCAGGAAGTCGAGCAAGAGATCGAACGCCTCAAGGCGCGCATCAACCGCCTGCCCTTCCTCGATACCTTCGACCTCAAGTACAACCTGCTGGTCAAGCAGCCCAACCCCAGTTCGAAAGCGGTGATGTTCTGCCTGATGGACGTGTCCGGCTCCATGACCCAGGCCACCAAAGACATCGCCAAGCGCTTTTTCATCCTGTTGTACCTGTTCCTCAAGCGCAATTACGACCGTATCGAAGTGGTCTTCATCCGCCACCACACCAGTGCGCGGGAAGTGGACGAAGAGGAGTTCTTCTACTCACGGGAAACCGGCGGCACCATCGTCTCCAGCGCACTCAAGCTGATGCAGGAAATCATGGCCGAGCGCTACCCGGCCAGCGATTGGAACATTTACGCCGCGCAAGCCTCTGACGGTGACAACTGGAACGACGACTCGCCGATCTGCCGCGAGATCCTCTCCAAGCAAATCATGCCGCACGTGCAGTACTACACTTACGTTGAGATCACCCCCCGTGAGCATCAGGCGCTGTGGTACGAGTACGAGCGAATCGGCGAGGGCTTCCCCGACACCTTCGCCCAGCAGCAGTTGGTATCGGCCGGCGACATCTACCCGGTCTTCCGTGAACTCTTCCAGCGCAGGTTAGCCACATGACCGCAAGAGCTCAGAAACGCCAACCCATTTCCACCGGGTCCGAGTGGACGTTCGACCTGATCCAGACATACGACCGGGAAATCAGCCGTCTGGCCGAGCGTTACGCCCTGGACACCTACCCCAATCAGATCGAAGTGATCACCGCCGAGCAGATGATGGATGCCTACGCCTCGGTCGGCATGCCGCTGGGCTACCACCACTGGTCCTATGGCAAACAGTTCCTCAGCACCGAAAAATCCTACAGTCGGGGCCAGATGGGCTTGGCCTACGAGATCGTGATCAACTCCGATCCGTGCATCGCCTACCTGATGGAAGAAAACACCATGTGCATGCAGGCGCTGGTGATTGCTCACGCCTGCTACGGCCATAACAGCTTCTTCAAAGGCAATTACCTGTTCCGCACCTGGACCGATGCCAGTTCGATCATCGACTACCTGGTGTTCGCCAAGCAGTACATCGCCCAATGTGAAGAGCGCCACGGCATCGATGCGGTCGAAGACCTCATCGACTCCTGCCACGCCCTGATGAACTACGGCGTCGACCGTTACAAGCGCCCCTACCCTATTTCCGCCGAAGAGGAACGGCGCCGGCAAAAAGAGCGTGAAGAGCACCTGCAGCGGCAGATCAACGACCTGTGGCGCACCATTCCCAAGGGCGCAGAAAAAGGCGGCGACCGCGATGATGCGCGCTTCCCCGCCGAACCTCAGGAAAACATCCTCTATTTCATCGAAAAACACGCCCCACTGCTCGAACCCTGGCAGCGTGAAGTGGTGCGCATCGTGCGCAAGATCGCCCAGTACTTCTACCCACAGCGCCAGACCCAGGTCATGAACGAAGGGTGGGCCACCTTCTGGCACTACACCCTGATGAACGACCTGTACGACGAAGGCCTGGTCACCGACGGTTTCATCATGGAGTTCCTGCAATCGCACACCAGCGTGGTGTTCCAGCCAGGCTTTGACAGCCCGTACTACAACGGTATCAACCCCTATGCGCTGGGCTTCGCGATGTACACCGACATCCGCCGGATCTGCGAAAACCCTACCGAGGAGGATCGCCACTGGTTCCCCGACATAGCCGGCAGTGACTGGCTATCGACCATCAAGTTCGCCATGAGCAGCTTCAAGGACGAGAGCTTCATATTGCAGTACCTGTCGCCCAAGGTGATCCGCGACCTCAAGCTGTTCAGCATTCTGGACGACGACCAACGCGATGACCTGCTGGTACCCGCCATCCATGATGAGACCGGTTATCGGGTCATCCGCGAGCAACTGGCGGCTCAATACAACCTCGGCAACCGCGAACCGAACGTGCAGATATGGAGCATCGACCGGCGCGGCGACCGCTCACTGACCCTGCGCCACCAACAGCACAACCGCAAACCCCTGGGCGACTCGACCGAGGAAGTGCTCAAGCACCTGCATCGCCTGTGGGGCTTCGACATCCACCTGGAGACTGTTCAGGGCGACCAGGTCATGAAGACCCACCACATGCCACCCCGCGGCGAGCACAGCGAAAGCGCCGACTATGGCCGCATGGACTTGGCCGTCATCCACCACCTCTAGCACCGCTGCCCCTGCATGACTGCCAACAGGTTATCCTGTGGGCAGTTATGGAGGCTGTACATGCACATCTACAAAGTCGGCGGCGCCGTGCGCGACCGCTTGCTCGGCCGCCCCGTCAGCGATATCGATTGGCTGGTGGTTGGCGCAACCGTCGAACAGATGCAAGCCCTGGGCTATCGCCCGGTGGGCGCTGATTTTCCGGTTTTCATCCACCCTAAAAGCGGTGAGGAATATGCGCTGGCGCGCACCGAGCGCAAGAGCGGGCGGGGATATGGAGGGTTTACCTTCCATGCAAGCCCAGACGTCACCCTCGAAGAGGACCTGATCCGCCGCGACCTGACCATCAATGCGATGGCGGAGGATGATGCCGGCACGCTGTACGACCCCTACCACGGTAAAGAAGATCTCGACAGGCGCCTGTTACGCCACGTTTCCCCGGCATTCGCCGAAGACCCGTTGCGGGTACTACGGGTTGCCCGCTTTGCCGCACGCTACGCCCCCCTCGGCTTCAAGGTCGCTGACGAGACGCTGGCGCTGATGCGCCAGATCAGCGCCTCCGGCGAGTTGCAAGCGCTTACCGCTGAGCGCAGCTGGAAAGAGATCGAGCGCGCGCTGATGGAGCCACAACCCCAGGTGTTCTTCGAGGTCTTGCACGCGTGCGACGCCTTGCAGGAGTTGCTGCCTGAGCTCATCGACAGCCCCCACGCCCTGGCAGGCCTGGAGCAGGCTGCGCTGCACGGTCAACCGCTGCACGTGCGCTGGGCCTGCCTGCTGCGCGAGCTGAAGCCGGTCGTGATCAAGGCGGTCAGCCAACGCTTCAAGGCACCGCGCGAGTGCCAGGAGCTGGCCATGCTGGTGGGTGAGTGCCTGACACACTGCAATCAGGCCTTTGAGCTGGATCCTGAGGCATTGCTGGGGCTGCTGCAGAAGTTCGATGTGTACCGCCGGCCACAGCGTTTTGACGATTTCCTCAGCGCCTGCCAGATGGATGCGCGTGCGCGTCAGGGCGAGCGGGCTTATCCACAGGCTGATTACCTAAGGGGCGCAGCGGCGGCGGCGAGGGCGGTGGATGTGAAGCCGCTGGTGCAGGCTGGGCTGACCGGGCAGGCGCTTGGGGAGGCGCTGAAAGGTGAGCGGCTGAAGGCGCTTGTTGCCTACAAGGGTGGTGCAGAAGGCTGATTTATCGATTGCCTGGCCTGGCCCTTTCGCGGGTAAACCCGCTCCCACAGGAATATCACTGGTCTCTAGACCTGTGCGGTCCCTGTGGGAGCGGGTTTACCCGCGAAGAGGCCCGCTCAGGCAACAAAAGAGCTCGGATCAGGCAGGCGTCAGTTGCAACCCGCGCCACTCAAAGGCAACCGGCGCCAACACCTGATCAATCCGCGCCTCCTGCCACACCTGCGCCATCGGCTTGCCCACCCCCGGGTGCACCAGCTCCGGGGCCAGCAGCGACAATGGCCACAGCACAAACGCGTTTTTCAGAATCTCGGCCCGCGGCAGCACCAACCCATCGAACGTGCCGTGCAGATCGTCATACAGCAGCACATCGATATCCAGCGGCAGCCCTTTACGCTCTGGCGCGTAACGGCCGTTGTCGGCTTCGATGAACTTGAGGCGGCGGTCCAGCTCCATCAACGGCAAATCGGTCTTACCGGTCACCACGAAGTTGATGAACGGCCCACTCTTGATCCCGACCGCCTGGCTTTCAAACGCTGGCGAACAGCGCATGTCGGTAAGAATGCCCGCCAAGGCATCGAGCCCGGCACACAAGTGCGCATGCCGGTCGATGTTACTGCCCAAGCCCAGGTAAACCGTGTTCAGAGACATCCGCGCTCGATCTCCACGCCAACACCGCCACGGGCAGCCGGAACCGCGCCTGGCTTGGTCAGCTTCAACCGCACCCACGGAATCTGGAATTCTTCCATCAGCACCGCGACCAGGCGCTCGGCGAAGGTTTCTACCAACTCGAAGCGAGCCTGTTCGGAAAATGCCTGGATACGCGCCGAAACACTGGCGTAATCCAGCGCCAGGCTGAGATCGTCGCCGGCCGCTGCCGGGCGGTTGTCCCAGGCAAAACTCAGGTCCAGGCGCAAGCACTGGCGAATATCCCGCTCCCAGTCATAGGCACCGATGACGGTATCGACTTCCAGGCCTTCGATGAACACTCTGTCCAAGCACTTCTCTCCACAGCACGACAAGGGCGACTGGCGCCGTTAGAATCAGGGCGTCCTCGCCCGGAATAGTTAGCATGTTTTGGTTATTGGCGCTGCTCGCCTACCTGCTCGGCTCGCTGTCCTTCGCCATTGTCCTAAGCCGCCTCTTCGGCAGCCCGGACCCCCGTGCAAGCGGCTCGGGCAATGCCGGGGCCACCAACATGCTTCGCCTGGCAGGCCGCAAGCTGGCGATCCTGACCCTGCTTGGCGACCTGTGCAAGGGCTTGTTGCCCGTATTGCTTGCCCGCGCTGCCGGCCTCGACCTGCAGGAGCAGGCCTGGGTTGGCGTGTGCGCGGTGCTGGGCCACCTGTTCCCGCTGTACTTTCGCTTCCAGGGCGGCAAGGGCGTGGCAACCGCGGCCGGCATGCTCATGGGCCTATACTTCCCGGCGGCATTGCTGGCCATCGCTGCCTGGTTGCTGACCTTCTACCTCACACGTACCAGCTCGCTGGCGGCGCTTATCGCCACGCCGCTGACCTTGCCCCTGCTCGCCTGGCGCGAACCCGAGGCATTGCTGCCGATCAGCGTGCTCACGCTGATGATCGTCTGGGGCCACCGCAACAACCTACGCGACCTGTTCGCCGGGCGTGAACGCCACTTCTGACAACTTTCAGACCGGCGGCAACTGCTCCATCGGCCAGCGGGCCTGCACGCTGATCGCCAGGTCCTGCTGCTGCCCGGCCAACAGGCGCTGGCAGCCGGCATAGGCGATCATCGCGCCGTTGTCGGTGCAGAACTGCGGGCGGGCGTAATACACGTTGCCCTTCATGCCAGCCAGCATTTCCTCGAGGGAGGCACGCAAGGCCTTGTTGGCGCTGACACCACCAGCAATCACCAGCCGCTTCAGGCCCGTCTGCTTCAGGGCCCGCTTGCACTTGATGGTCAAAGTCTCCACCACCGCCTGCTGGAATGCCAGCGACACGTCGCAACGGGTTTGCTCACCGTCGTCGCCAGCATCACGGCACTGCTGCCAGGTATTCAGGGCGAAGGTCTTGAGGCCGCTGAAGCTGAACTCCAGCCCCGGGCGATCGGTCATCGGCCGTGGGAAAACAAACCGCCCTGGCACGCCCTGCTCGGCCAGCCGAGCGATTTCCGGGCCGCCGGGGTAGTTCAGGCCGATCAGCTTGGCGGTCTTGTCGAACGCCTCACCGGCAGCGTCGTCCAGGCTTTCGCCCAACAGCTCGTACTGGCCGATGCCATCGACCCTGACCAACTGGGTATGGCCACCCGACACCAACAAAGCGACGAACGGAAACTCGGGCGGGTTTTCTTCCAGCATGGGCGCCAGAAGATGGCCTTCCATGTGGTGCACGCCAATGGCCGGGATGTCCCAGGCAAACGCCAGGGCCTGGGCGCAGGACGCGCCGACCAGCAGTGCGCCGACCAGCCCAGGACCCGCGGTGTAGGCGATGGCATCGATCTCGGTGGCGACGCAGCCAGCCTCGTCCAATACCTGGCGAATCAACGGCAGCATGCGCTTGACGTGATCGCGCGAGGCAAGCTCCGGTACCACACCGCCAAACACGCGGTGCAGGTCGATCTGGCTGAACAGCGCGTCGGCTAACAAACCGCGTTCGCTGTCATATAATGCGACGCCAGTTTCGTCGCAGGATGTTTCCAATCCCAGTACTAGCATGGGCTCGTCCCTTGTGGGGGCTGATTTCGAAGCCGCGCATGATAGTCGCCGTGTCGGGTGCCGACCAGCGGTTTTCGATCAGAGGCTTTGCATTCCGGCCAGCTAAGGGTTAACATCCGCAACCCTTGAAAACCGACGTTCTCCAGCACACCTTTGTTTTGCCAGGAGCACGTCTACCCCGGTAATGAATTAAGGTAGCCCTGGATGCCAGCCGTCAAAGTTAAAGAGAACGAACCCTTCGACGTAGCTCTGCGTCGTTTCAAGCGCTCCTGCGAAAAAGCCGGTGTACTGGCTGAAGTTCGTAGCCGCGAGTTTTACGAGAAGCCGACCGCCGAGCGTAAGCGTAAAGCAGCTGCTGCTGTTAAGCGCCACGCCAAGAAAGTTCAGCGCGAACAGCGCCGCGCCGTTCGTCTGTACTAATACAGACGTTCTACGCAAAGCTTCTGCCCTGCCCGGCTCACCGCCGGGCCGATGGCAGCGGTTGCTTCACAACTGCTTCAAACTTGGGCAGCTAGCTCAAGGCCTTTTACGCACTCGCTTCATGCGAACTGCATGGGGGCAACCTGCCTGAAACGTCAGAGCTGGTCATTGACCAGATCGTGCACGTCCTGTCTGACGAGCCTTCATTGGCTGGCGACGAGCACATACTTCCCTCGCACTTCCCCTTGCAGCATTCGCCCCAACCGGCGCGTGAGCGATTAGACTTGCCAGTTGCCAGATGACGAGACTGCCATGGCCGGGCTGATTCCCCAGAGTTTCATTGACGACCTTATCAACCGCCTCGACATTGTCGACGTGGTGAGTTCGCGCGTCCAGCTGAAAAAAACCGGCAAAAACTACTCGGCCTGCTGCCCGTTTCACAAGGAAAAGACCCCGTCCTTCACGGTCAGCCCCGACAAGCAGTTCTATTACTGCTTCGGTTGCGGCGCCGGGGGCAACGCCCTCGGCTTCGTCATGGACCACGACAACCTGGACTTTCCCCAGGCCGTCGAGGAACTGGCCCGCGCCGCTGGCATGGAAGTGCCCCGCGAAGAAGGCCGACGCGCACAAAAGCCGCGTCAGCCAACCGATTCGCCGCTGTATCCGCTACTGGATGCCGCCACTGAATTCTACCGCCAGGCCCTGCGCAACCACCCCACCCGCAAAGCGGCGGTGGACTACCTCAAAGGCCGCGGCCTGTCTGGGGAGATTGCCCGGGACTTCGGCCTGGGCTTCGCGCCACCCGGCTGGGACAACCTGCTCAAGCACCTGGGTGCCGACACCCTGCAGCAAAAGGTCATGATCGATGCCGGCCTGCTGATCGAGAACGCCGAAACCGGCAAGCGCTATGACCGCTTCCGCGATCGCGTGATGTTCCCGATCCGCGACAGCCGTGGCCGTGTGATCGCCTTCGGCGGCCGCGTACTGGGCGACGACAAGCCCAAGTACCTCAACTCCCCCGAAACACCGGTTTTTCATAAAGGCCAGGAACTCTACGGGCTTTACGAGGCACGCAAGCACAACCGCAACCTCGACGAAATCATCGTCGTCGAAGGCTACATGGACGTCATCGCACTGGCCCAGCAGGGCCTGCGCAACGCCGTCGCCACCCTCGGCACCGCCACCAGCGAAGAGCACCTCAAGCGCCTGTTCCGCGTGGTGCCCAGCGTGCTGTTCTGTTTCGACGGCGACCAGGCCGGGCGCAAGGCGGCCTGGCGCGCGCTGGAGTCGACCCTGTCGGCCCTGCAGGACGGCCGCCGCGCACGCTTTCTGTTCCTGCCCGAAGGCGAAGACCCGGACAGCCTGGTGCGCGCCGAAGGCACCGATGCCTTCATGGCACGCATCAACCAGCATGCCCAACCCCTGGCGGATTACTTTTTCGAGCAACTGAGCGCCGAAGCTGACCCGCGCTCGCTGGAAGGCAAGGCGCATTTGGCGACCCTGGCTGTACCGTTGATCGAAAAAATCCCTGGCGCCAACTTGCGTCAGTTGATGCGTAACCGCCTGAAGGAAATCACCGGCCTCGACCCTCAGCAAGTCGAGCAACTGGCCCAGCAACCGGCAGCCAGTAGCAGCGTCCCGGACTACGATCCGGGCTATGACTACGATGCCATGGCCAGCTACACGCCTGACTACGGCGACATGCCGCAGCATGACTACGCGCCGGCGCAGCAAGAGCAACAATGGAAGCCGAACAAGGCGGGCGGCAAGAAGCCGTGGAGCGACAAGCCCTGGGACAAAAACCGCAAAGGCGGCAAGCCCTGGCAGCAACGCGACGAGGCCCCACCGCGCACCCCGGCTCCCGTGGAGCCCCCGACCCTGGCGGCCTTGCGCACGTTGCTGCACCACCCATTACTGGCCGGCAAGGTGGAAGATGCCAGCCACTTCGCCGACGAAGAGCACCTGTACAGCCAGTTGCTGGTGGCATTGATCGAAGCCGCTCAGAAGAATCCTGGGCTAAGCTCAATGCAGTTGATCGCACGTTGGCACGGCACCGAACAGGGCCGTTTGCTGCGGGCGCTGGCCGAGAAGGAATGGCTGATCGTAGCCGACAACCTTGAACAACAGTTTTTCGACACTATAACTAGCTTGTCCGCCCGCCAACGCGAGCGCAGCCTGGAACATCTGCTCAGGAAAGCACGTCAAAGCGAGTTGAGCAGTGAGGAAAAATCGCAGCTTCTCGCCCTGCTTAGCAGGAATGTTCCCGCACAAACGCCGACCTCATCTGGCGCGTGAGGCCCATGCTCGGGTATAATCCTCGGCTTGTTTTTTGCCCGCCAAGACCTTCAGTGGATAGGGTGTTATGTCCGGAAAAGCGCAACAGCAGTCTCGTATCAAAGAGTTGATCACCCGCGGTCGTGAGCAGGGCTACCTGACTTACGCGGAGGTCAACGACCACCTGCCTGAGGATATTTCAGATCCTGAACAGGTGGAAGACATCATCCGCATGATCAACGACATGGGGATCAACGTATTCGAGAGTGCTCCGGATGCGGATGCCCTTCTGTTGGCGGAAGCCGACACCGACGAAGCCGCGGCCGAAGAAGCCGCTGCTGCGTTGGCGGCAGTTGAAACCGATATCGGCCGCACGACCGACCCAGTGCGCATGTACATGCGTGAAATGGGTACTGTCGAGCTGCTGACCCGCGAAGGCGAGATCGAAATCGCCAAGCGTATCGAGGAAGGCATCCGTGAAGTCATGGGCGCCATCGCTCACTTCCCGGGTACTGTCGACTACATTCTCAGCGAATACGACCGCGTCACCACCGAAGGTGGCCGTTTGTCCGATGTGCTCAGCGGTTATATCGACCCTGATGACAACATCGCTGCCCCGACCGAAGAAGTGCCTGTTCCAGGTGCCAAGGTTGCGGCTGCCAAGGAAGAAACGGACGACGAAGAAGAAAGCGAAGAGAGCGACGATGAGGAAGAGGCCGAAAGCGGCCCGGACCCAGTCGTTGCAGCTCAGCGTTTCGGTGCGGTTTCCGATCAGCTTGCCATCACCCTCAAGGTGCTGAAAAAGCATGGCCGTAGCCATGCCGAGAGCATCGGCGCCATGCAGGCGCTGGCCGATCTGTTCATGCCGATCAAGCTGGTACCCAAGCAGTTCGAGGTACTGGTCGAGCGCGTGCGTGATGCACTGAGCCGCCTGCGTCAGCAAGAACGCGCCATCATGCAACTGTGCGTCCGTGACGCTCGCATGCCGCGTGCCGACTTCCTGCGCATGTTCCCAAGCAACGAAACCGACCAGACCTGGAGCGGTGACCTGGCCAAGCGTAACACCAAGTGGGCTGCTGCCCTGGGTGAAAAAGACGCTGCCATCGTCGCCTGCCAACAGAAGCTGATCGACCTTGAGACCGAGACTGGCCTGACCGTCGCCGAGATCAAGGAAATCAACCGTCGCATGTCGATCGGTGAAGCCAAGGCCCGCCGCGCCAAGAAAGAAATGGTCGAGGCGAACCTGCGTCTGGTGATCTCCATCGCCAAGAAGTACACCAACCGTGGCCTGCAATTCCTCGACCTGATCCAGGAAGGCAACATCGGCTTGATGAAAGCGGTGGACAAGTTCGAATACCGTCGCGGCTACAAGTTCTCGACCTATGCCACCTGGTGGATTCGCCAGGCGATCACCCGTTCGATCGCCGACCAGGCCCGCACTATCCGTATTCCGGTGCACATGATCGAGACGATCAACAAGCTCAACCGTATTTCCCGCCAGATGCTGCAGGAAATGGGCCGTGAACCGACCCCGGAAGAGCTGGGCGAGCGCATGGAAATGCCTGAGGACAAGATCCGCAAGGTACTGAAGATCGCCAAAGAGCCGATCTCCATGGAAACCCCGATTGGTGACGACGAAGATTCGCACCTGGGCGACTTCATCGAGGACTCGACCATGCAGTCCCCGATCGACGTAGCCACGGTCGAAAGCCTCAAGGAAGCCACCCGTGACGTGCTCTCGGGCCTGACCGCCCGCGAAGCCAAAGTGCTGCGTATGCGCTTCGGCATCGACATGAACACCGATCACACCCTCGAAGAAGTAGGTAAGCAGTTTGACGTGACCCGTGAACGGATCCGTCAGATTGAAGCGAAGGCGTTGCGCAAATTGCGCCACCCGACGCGCAGCGAGCATCTGCGTTCCTTCCTCGACGAGTGATGACAAACCCCGGCCCAGGCCGGGGTTTTTCTTTTGTGGGCAAAGCGGCGACACAATGCCTGATTTCTGCCCCACATCCCCCTGAATGCCCGTCTACACTCGACGTCAGACACTCTGATAGCGAGGCCGCTATGCCCCTAATGCCGGCCATTCTGTTGCTGCTCCTTATCCTGTGGACCACAACGGCCGGCGCCCTGACCCTGACAGACGAGGAAAAAGCCTGGCTGGCTGCCCACCCGCAGTTAAGCCTGGGCGTAGACGCCTCTTGGCCACCGTTCGAGTTTCGCGACCAGGAGGGCCGGTACCAGGGATTGGCCGCCGACTACATCGACACGATCCAGGAACGCCTGGGCGTGACGCTAAAACCGGTCGAGCCCAAGAGCTGGACCGAGGTATTGGCGCAGGCGCGCATTAACCAGCTCGACCTGCTACCCGGCATCATGTCGACTCCCGAGCGCCAGGGTTACCTGGCCTTTACGCGCCCCTACCTCGACTTCCCGATTGTTATCCTGGCCCACAAAGGCGGCGCGCAACCCCGCTCATTGAAGGATCTGTACGGCCTGAAGATCGCCGTGGTCGAAAACTACGCCCCGCACGAACTGCTGCGCACCCACCACCCCGACCTGAACCTGGTGGCCATGCCCAACGTCAGTTCGACCCTGCAGGCACTGGCCACAGACGAAGTCGACGCCGTGGTCGGCGACCTCGCCTCGAGTATCTGGAGCCTTCGCCAGCTCAAGCTCGACGGCCTCTATGTCAGTGGCGAAACGCCCTACCGCTACCAACTGGCCATGGCCGCACCACGGGACAACAAAGTCCTGGTGGGCATTCTCGACAAAGTCATGGCCGACATGAGCAGCGCCGAGATCAACCGTATTCAACAACGCTGGGTCGGTAACGTGGTGGACCAGCGCCTGTTCTGGTCCGACATGCTGGTGTATGGCCTGCCTGCGGTGCTGTTGCTGGTGGCGGTTCTTGCCGTGGTGATCCGCATCAACCGCAGGCTTAGCTCGGAAATTTCCCGGCGCATCGCCCTCGAACAAGAACTGCGAAGCAGCGAGTATCACTACCGCGGCCTGGTCGAGAGCCTGTCGGCCATCGCCTGGGAGGCCGACGCCAACGATTTCACCTACAACTATGTCTCGCCCCATGCCGAAGACCTGCTCGGCTACCCGTTGCATGACTGGCTCAAGCCCGGCTTCTGGCGCAGCATCCTGCACCCGGAGGACGCACTCTGGGCCCAGGCTTATTGCGACAGTGAAACCGCAGCCGGCCGCGATCACAGCCTCGACTACCGGGTCATCCGCGCCGATGGCCAGCCCCTGTGGATTCGCAACATCGTCAGCATGATCGAGCATGGCCACCGGCCGGTGATGCGCGGGCTGATGATCGACATCAGCGAGACCAAACGCACCGAAGACGCCCTGCGCCTGTCGGAGCAAAAGTTCGCCTCGGTGTTCCAGCAGTGCCCGGACATCCTGCTGATCGCCCGCCACAGCGATGGCTGCCTGCTGGAGGTCAACGAAGCCTTCGAAGAGCAGATCGGCCTCACCCCAGGTCAAGTGATCGGCCGCACCGCCACCGAGCTGAACCTGTGGGCCGTCGCCGGCACCGGGCCGCGGCTGCTCGAACGCCTGCACCAAGGCGGCATCCGCAACCTGGAAATGAGCTTCCGCCGCAGCAATGGCCAGTTGTTCACAGGCCTGACCTCGGCAGAAACATTCGAGCTCGATGGCACGCCGGCGCTGGTCGTGGCCGTGCGCGACATCAGCCAACTCAAAGAAACCCAGGAGCAACTGCAAACTTCGGAAGAGAAATTCGCCAAGGCATTCCACGCATCGCCCGACGGCCTGCTGCTGTCGCGCCAGAGCGACGGGCTGCTGATTGAAGTCAACGAAGGCTTCTGCCGCCTCACCGGCTACGACCTGAACCCGACCATCGACCAGACCTCCCTTGATCTGGGCATCTGGGTGGACCTCAACGAACGCAAGCGTCTGGTCGACCAGCTCAAGCGTGATGGCTTCGTACGTGATTTCAGCTGCCACATCCGCCGCAGCGATGGCCAGATCCGCCTGTGCGAACTGTCCGCCCGGCCCCTGCCGATTGGCGGTGTCGACTGCATGCTGACCATTGCCCGCGACATCACCGAGCGCCACCTGATGCAGGAAAAACTGCAGCTGGCCGCCACCGTGTTCGAAAACACCGCCGAGGGCGTTCTGATCACCGACATCGACCAGCGCATCAGCGCGGTCAACCGCGCCTTCAGCGAAATCACCGGCTACGGCGAGATCGAGGCGCTCGGCCAAACCCCGCGCTTGCTCGCCTCCGGCCAGCACGACAGCGCCTTCTATGCCGCCATGTGGCATCAGCTGACCGACGAGGGCCACTGGCAGGGCGAGATCTACAACAAACGCAAGAATGGCGAGCTGTACCCCAGTTGGCTGACCATCAGCGCGGTACGCAACAGCGAGTACGAGATCACCCATTTCGTCGCCGTGTTCGCCGACATTTCCAGCCTCAAGCACGCCCAGGCCAAACTGGATTACCAGGCTCACCACGACCCGCTCACCGGCCTGCCCAACCGCGCCCTGTTCGAGAACCGCCTGCAGGCCGTGCTCACCTGTGCCCAAGTCTCGAACCGCCAGGGCGCGGTGTTGTTCCTCGACCTCGACCGCTTCAAGCACATCAATGACAGCCTGGGCCATCCGGTCGGCGACCTGTTGCTCAAAGGCATCGCCCAGCGCCTGAAAGAACAGGTGCGCGACGTCGACACCGTGGCGCGCCTGGGCGGAGACGAGTTCATCATCCTGTTGCCCGGCTTGCACAGGCCCAGTGACGCCAACAGCATCGCCGGTAAACTGCTGGCCTGCTTCAGCGCGCCCTTCCAGGCCGGCGAGCACGAGTTTTTCACCAGCGCCAGCATCGGTATCAGCCTTTATCCACAGGACGGCAGCGACGTCTCCACACTGATCCGCAATGCCGACGCCGCCATGTACCGCTCCAAAGCCAAAGGCCGCAACCGCGTAGAAGCCTACACCCGCGACCTCACCGCCCAGGCCAGCGAGCGCATCGCCCTTGAACATGAGCTGCGCCGCGCCGTCGAACGCAACGAAATGAGCCTGTGCTTCCAGCCCAAGCTCAGCCTTAAGACCCAGAGCCTGGTCGGCGCCGAAGCGCTGATCCGCTGGAGCCACCCGACCTTTGGCGAAGTGCCGCCAGAGCACTTCATTCACCTGGCGGAAGAGAACGGCACCATTCTGCAGCTCGGTGACTGGGTGCTTGAAAAGGCCTGCCAGCAGATGCACATCTGGAAGATGCACTACGAAGACTTTGGCCCACTGTCGATCAACCTGGCCGGCGCCCAACTGCGCCACCCCCACCTGGCACGGCGCATCGAACAGTTGCTGAAGACCTACCAGCTCAAGGCCGGCGACCTGCAGTTGGAGATCACCGAGAACTTCATCATGAGCCAGGCAGAAGAAGCCCTGGCCGTGCTGCACCAGTTGAAAAAACTGGGCGTGCAGCTGGCCATCGACGACTTCGGCACGGGTTATTCATCCCTCAGCTACCTTAAACGCCTGCCGTTGGACATCCTCAAGATCGACAAGTCGTTCATCCGCGGCCTACCTGACGACCCCCACGACGCCGCCATCGCCAGGGCGATCATCGCCCTGGGCCGCAGCATGCAGTTCACGATCATCGCCGAAGGGGTGGAGAACCAGGCCCAGCAACGCTTCCTGGCAGCCGAGGGCTGTGAACAGATCCAAGGCTACATCGTCAGCCTGCCCCTCCCCCCGGAGGAGTTCGCCGCGACGTTTCTTCGTATAGCACTATCCGATCTTTCGGATGGCACCCTTTCAAAACCCTCGTTATAATCCGGCCACTTACTGAGGGCCTATAGCTCAGTTGGTTAGAGCAGAGGACTCATAATCCTTTGGTCCACGGTTCGAGTCCGTGTGGGCCCACCAAGTAATTCAAGGGCTGCAGCGCTACTGCAGTTTCGAGAGGGTGTTTTGGAATGCCTCCGAGGTACAGTTTCGGTACAGTCTGTACCGATGTCCTTCGGAGAACAGCATGGCAACTCTCGTAAAAACCTCTTCCGGTACCTGGAAAGCGGTAATCCGTAAAACCGGATGGCCTACAGCTTCGAAAACCTTCCGAACCAAGCGTGACGCTGAAGACTGGTCACGGCGAACCGAAGACGAAATGGTTCGCGGGGTCTACATCCAACGAAGCGGTTCCGAGCGGATGACGCTCGAGATGGCTCTCAAGCGGTATCTCACAGAAGTCACTCCTACGAAGAAAGCCACCACCCAACGAGGCGAGATCAGCAAATCGAAATCGCTGATCGCAGATCTGGGCAAATATTCTCTAGCCGCGCTTTCGAGTGAAATTATCGCTGGCTATCGAGACAAACGCATCGCAGCAAAAATCAGCAATAACACCATTCGGCTCGAGCTCGCCTTGCTCAGTCATCTCTACTCGACTGCGATCAAGGAATGGGGAGTGGGCCTGACCTTCAACCCAGTAATAAACGTGCGGAAGCCAAGCCCGGGCGAAGGCAGAGACCGCCGCCTCTCTAAAGACGAGGAGGCTGCGCTTTTCAAGGCTGTCGACGCGCACAGTAATCCTATGCTCGGTTGGATTGTACGTATTGCACTCGAGACCAGCATGCGCTCTGGCGAGATAACCTCACTACGCCTGAACCAGGTCGATCTCGCCAAGCGGGTCGTACGCCTAGCTGACACAAAAAATGAATCTGCCCGTACCGTCCCTCTCAATAAAAGAGCGACTCACGCATTCCGTTCAGCGCTGGAAAACGGAGTAAGACCATCAGGTTGCGCACTCGTCTTTTTTGGTGAACCGGGAAAAGACGGGAAACGTAGACCCTATGCATTCACCAAGGTATGGGGAGAGCTGAAGAAAAAGCTGGGCATGGCCGACCTGCGTTTCCATGATCTCCGTCATGAAGCAGTGAGCCGCCTAGTCGAGGGAGGGCTATCCGACCAGGAGGTATCTGCGATCAGCGGTCATAAATCGATACAAATGCTAAAGCGCTATACACATCTCAAAAGGAAAGACGTTTGCCTTCAACCGCTCGGTTGATGAGAAAGGCTTGGAGTGCCTGAATTGCGGCCTCGGCACAGGCATGCCAAGCTCTTGGCAGCAGTTTGATCCAAACAACTAAATTCAGCAGCAAGCTGAGACATCAATGAACGACGGTTCGATATCCTATCGCGGTCAGGCCGACTTGACCTTCACCTATTATCAGGCTCCCGGATTGAGTCGGGTGGTTGCAGAGCGTGGTGGAATCGATCTGGTGTTGAGTCGCATCGGTGTAAATGCACCGCTGTCGGTGTTAATTGATCGGTACCTAGGGGCAGAGTTGTTCCGACACCCTGGGCCTATTCGCGTTAGTGTGCTGCTGCCTGATGGGCAGCTGTTCGCTGGGGGCATCGCGGCGATTTCGCCTGAGTGTGACTACTTCGAAGTAGCTGCCGCCCCCATCCAGCGCCCCAGCTCCGATCGTTGACTGGAAATTCTAGGAACACCTGGCCACGGAAAATGCTGCCCAGCATTGCTCTGGAGCACTGCGTACACTCTGAACGTCGATCCTTTGCTGTAAAAAGATGAAGTGGTGCTAGACTCTTCGCGAGGTCTAGCACCCCTAGCCTTGCACCACCATAGCCCTGACCAGTCAAGACTCGACCCTCAGCTGGTCCAGGGCTTTCATTCTGAGGGCATCGAGGTGGGTGGATTAGCACTCGATGCCCGTGACTCTTCTCCTAGCTATCCACATACGGCCTCCCCTAGCAGGTCTTCAATCTAGCGTTGCACCACCACAGCCCTGGCCGGTCAAGACTCGACCCTCAGCCAGTCCAGGGCTTTCATTTTGAGGGCATCGAGGTGGGTGGATTAGCACTCGATGCCCGTGACTCTTCTCCTTGCTATCCGCATACGGCCTCCCCTAGCAGGTCTTCAATCTAGCGTTGCACCACCACAGCCCTGGCCGGTCAAGACTCGACCCTCAGCCAGTCCAGGGCTTTCATTTTGAGGGCATCGAGGTGGGTGGATTAGCACTCGATGCCCGTGACTCTTCTCCTTGCTATCCGCATACGGCCTCCCCTAGCAGGTCTTCAATCTAGCGTTGCACCACCACAGCCCTGGCCGGTCAAGACTCGACCCTCAGCCAGTCCAGGACTTTCATTTAGAGGGCATCGAGGTGGGTGGATTAGCACTCGATGCCCATGACTCTCCTCCTAGCTATCCGCATACGGCCTCCCTTCGTAGGTCTTCACTCTAGCGTTGGACCCGATGCCTCAGACTCTTAGGAATTAGCCTTAGTTTTCCGAGGCCGCTTGGTCGTGCTGGATGTAGTAGGTGGCCGTGAGGAGGTCGAAGTCTGCTTAGCGGTTTTCGCGGCCGCAGTTGCAGCCGCTTTCTCCGCCTTTTTGAGCGCTGCCCAATAGTCATGGAGTGCCTCGATATCGCCGTAGGCACCGATCTCTGGCAGTCGATCAATGAAGCGGCCATACAAGCCATCCTGAACTTTCCCGAGCTCACGCATCCATTCGACCGCAGCGTTTGGGTTGGTGAGCATCACATAGTGAAATTCGCCGGATGCGCCTGGCTTGGTCATGATGAAGTTCAGCTCCCGGAGCTTCTTCATCCGGCGACGCCAGGTGTCCACAGCCCGCTCCCCGAGAAATCCCGCTTCAGCAGCATATGTGCTAGGGTTCTCGATCATGATGACCGGATGATCGGGCATCCGTGCCCATAGGCAAAACAACACGTGCCCGGCAGGTTGCCCTTTCGAATCGGCGTCAATAATCTGCATTGCAATGGGCAGGGTTCGAGGAATCGTGCTAAAGCCATCGTGGGTTTTTCGCGTCCATTTCAGTGCATCGGGAATGTTGGGGAAGTGGACCTCCATCAGTTGCTGAGCACGTTCCGCCATTGTTAAGCGGCGTTTTGCTGACTGTTTTGCGTTGGCCATTGTGCAGCCCTTATTCGATTTCTGTTGGGGCCAGTTTCCCGTCATTCGTGGATGATGGCAAACCGTCATTTCACGCTCATATCGCGCATTTCGATGCGCACGAATGAACTATACGGCTAGCTTAAATGCTTGATATGAGCATAGTTCAAGTATCTGTATTGCGCGGTTTCGCGCATAAAATTCTTGTAACCTGCTGTTTTTGATAAATTTATTTTTTAATTTCGGTGCTCACTGTGCTGAATGTACTCGGCGTGCTCGGTGTGCTCGGTGTGCTGAAGGGTGTAGGGTGTGGGAAGAGGGGCGCAGCGAGACGGGCTTGCGCTCATTTTTGCTACGAAAGACCTCGCAGTGGCTCAGTAGCGAACCTTGAAAGTCGGAGAGTCTTCTGGCCGTTGCTGACGGCGGTCGTAAATTCGGGTGGTACTGATGTTGGCATGGCCCAGCCAGGCCTGGACCTTGGCAATGTCGGCTTCATGTTCTAGGGCATTGGTGGCGGCGGTCGCGCGCAGACCATGCACACCCAAACCGGCGACCTCGATGCCAGCGCGTTTCGCATAAACACCTACCAAGGTGTAGATGCCATTGGCAGTGATACCGGCGCCGGTCGAGCGTCCCCGCAACGGTACAAACAGCGGCCCCTGGGGCTCGACCAAGTGATGACCGGATTTTTCTAAATAGGCATGGATTCGGTCGGCGGCGACGGGATGCAATGGCAGGAAACGAAGCTTGCCGCCCTTGCCCCAAATCCGCAGGTGCTTGATACCTCGACGCTCCTGCAGATCGTTTAGCTGCAGCTGCGCGCATTCCTCCCGACGCAGGCCGTGATACAGCAGCACGGCAAGAATGGCCCGATCGCGTAGCCCCTTGAGCGAGTCCGCCGGCGGCGCATCCAGCAGCGCCTTGGCCTGGTGGTCTCCCAGAGCCGGTGTTTTCCCTTCATTCGTTTCGATCCTGGGCCGCTTGACCCCATGCACCGGGTTTCCGCCGGCCACCGCATTGCACTCCAACAGATGATCGAACAGGCTGGCCAGCGCGGCTAGCTTACGGCGGATGGTCGCTCCGGCCAGTCCACGCTGCTCGAGCTGAGCACGCCAGGCCAAGACATGTGCCCGGGTGACGGCGCGGAACTCCTCCGCCGCGGCTAAGCCTACGAAGCCGCAGAAGTCTTCAAGGTCACCCTGGTAGGCACGCCGGGTGCGGGGATTAACGATATTGGCAAACCACTCCACCGCAGCCGGAACCTCAGCCAGGGTTTGAAACTGGGCAGCGGTCAGCCGGCGTTCAGGCAGGATAACAAGCTCCGACATTTACTCTGCCTCCCAGTTTTTCTGGTGGATGTTGCGGCAACGCTGCACGACTTCTTCCACGCAAGGATGACGCGGTGAGTCGGTGTAGATCTCTTTTCCATAGAAGGGGAGAGCGCCCAGGAAAGTTTCCAGTACGGCGTCGACTTCGAGCGAAAGCAGAACCAATGTCTTGAAGGCGTTGGGCACCTGGTCTTTTTCGAATCTGGCCCATCTGTCCCTCATGGCTCGTTCGGCCTTTCCCGCCTTGTCCCACTCCTTGGATTTATGGTGCACCAGTGCATTGCGCGCTTTGATCAGACCTTTAAGGCCATTGACCGCAGGACCTTCCTCCTTAAGGGAACGACCGCAGATGAGTCGGGGGACAATCATCCACTTACCCAGCAGATCCATCTTGTCCAGGTAGTCGGTGGCCACCTTGTCGCCCAGTTGGATGGCAGCCAGGTCAAAAACAGCCGCTTCGATGGCCATCGCGGAAAAGACGATGGTCTTGATGCCGTTTACGGCTTTTCGCTCCTCGCGGTCCATAGCACCTGTGGGATCGTGAGGCGGGCAAAACAGGGGACTGGGATCCGCTGCGCCGTCAAGAAATAGCGTAAAGGCCTGCTCCGCCATTCTTGCGTAGGTGTCTGCCATGGTATCGACACGGATGTAGGTATCGCGGATCTCGAACGGCTCAGAGCTACTCATAGCGTCCTGTTTCAGAATTGGTGATAACGTATTTTATCAACTTAATGGCCGGCGCTGAGCGCTGCGCTTGTTTTTTGCCAGGTCGCCACCATATTGACATGACGGCGCCCACACCGGGCGTCCACCAGGAGCGGTGAAATGAGCAAGCATGAATTCGAACTCGACGGGCAGCAGTGCAGCTTTGAAATGACCGCCGGAGGTCCGGTGTTCACTGTCGAGGGCCAGCAGGTGAAGTTTGGGATGGAAGGTCAGCTGCGCGGCGTCGATGCGTTCGGGACCAAAATGGAAGCCGTCGAAGGCGGTCAGCTGGTCACGCGCGAGAATGGTTTCCAGATCAAATTGTTGGACGGCGGTGGGTTTGAGCCGGTGTCGCCGATCAAGTCGATCGGCATCCAGGACCTGGCGGATGTGGCCGATTATGCTGTGACGACCGAGGGGGGCATCGCGACTCACCGCATCACGTTCCACGGTGGCGGGGAAGCGGAGGTCAAGGTCAAGCTGGGCCAGCCGGGGGCGTATGACCTTTCGAGTCTGCGCGTCGAGCAACGTATTACCAACGAGGGTGAACTTTACCTGCTGGCGCACAAGCCGGAACGCCCTGCCGGCGAGTAACGCGTACGGGTGGTTGGACATGGCCGGGATTATCCCGGCTTTTTCTGTACCCTATGGTTCACACGTGATCTTCCAGCGACACCAACCCAAGAGATAAATCATCGCTTATTCATTCAGCAGTAGACGCCGTGTTCTATACGATACAAATGCTCCATCACCAGCTCATATCCTCGCGACTCCTCTAGAAGGTTGCATGGGGAACAACGACCAAGCCCTATGGCCTTCTCTATGAACCATCTCTCAGAAAGGCGGCGGTTGCCCAGTACCTGTTCCGCATAGAGCAAGACCTCGGCACGCCTACTCATGAACATCTGGTGCGCTAGGCTCCAGCACCTACCAGAAACTAGTCTGACAAGCTCAAAATCTAGGGGTTTAACGTTAGATCTAGCTGCCATCCTCATACCCTCGCTCCCCGGCCCATGGGACGTCTCTATCCGCTTTATGCGGCAATAGATTAATGCGCGAATATCGTAGGATTTGTCTCCTGGCTCTCTGAACTGGCCTAATGATCTCGGACACCTCTTAAGGGCGATATGATTCGCCCATTCAGGAGGTTCCATGCAAGAGCGTAAGACCTATACCCGCGAGTTCAAGCAACGTGCTGCGAGCATGGTTCTTGATGACAATTGCTCAGTTCCTGACGTCTGCGCGTCGATGGACGTCGGCCCTACGGCGCTACGCCGCTGGGTGGATCAGGTTCGGAAAGAGCGTCAGAAAGGTCAGCCAGTGGCAGGCACCAAGGCAATCAGTGACGAACAGCGAGAGCTCCAACAGCTGCGGGCCAAGGTCAAGCGCCTGGAAACCGAGGCTGAAATCTTAAAAAAGGCTACGGCTCTCTTGATGTCGGATCCCGATCGTTTTTCCTGATTGAGGAACTGAGAGAGTCCGGTTCGTATCCGACCAGCTTGCTTTGCAGTGCTCTGGGTGTTTCCCGCAGCGCATTTTATGACTGGGCATATCGCCGCTCAAAACCTAATACCGAGCGTGATGCGCTCAGGGCAAAGGTTGTGCAGCTGCATGCTGAAAGCAGAGAAAGTGCCAGGGCGAGAATGATCTCTCAGTATTTGAAAGCGCAGCAGCTCAAGGTTGGAAGGTATCTAGTGGGAAGGCTCATGGCCGAGGCGAACCTGGCTAGCAGGCAGCGTCGCCGCCACCAATATCGCTCTAGGGGCGTCGAGGCATTTGTGGCCAAGAACCTGCTCGAACGCAACTTCGAGCCAACGGCCATCAATCAGGTTTGGTGCGGCGACGTTACCAGCCTGATGGTCGGGAAGCGTTGGTATCACTTGGCCGTAGTCATTGACCTGTTTGCCCGTCGGGTCGTTGGCTGGGCATTTTCTCTGGTCAATGATGCCAACCTGGTCACCAAGGCTCTGAGAATGGCAGTGGAAGTTCGGGGCGCCCCTGCGGGTTTGATGTTTCATTCGGATCAAGGCTGCCAATACACCAGTCAACGCTTCCAGTCTGAGCTGCTTGGAAATGGCATAACCCAAAGCATGAGCCGCAGAGGCCAATGCTGGGACAACGCGCCAATGGAGCGATTTTTCGGCACGCTCAAGTCAGAATGGGTGCCTGCCAAGGGCTACTCAGAAATTGAAGAAGCTAGACAGGACATGACCAGCTTCTTTATGCGTTACAACCGCATTAGGCTCCACAGCTACAACAACTACCTGTCGCCAATAGCGATGGAGCAGCAAGCGGCTTGATCACCGTAATCGGTGTCCGGAAAAACTTGACCAGAACACCCACGCTCCTGATACCACCGGATTTCTTGCGGCCGATCTCCCAAGGACACATCTCCGCAATGGCTTAGGCGTAATCCTCTGGCGAACTCACCTTCCGAGTCCTCCAGTCAACAAGGAGTGGAAGTCTCGCTAGGGTAAGGCCCTCTCCTCCCCTAGAGCCCGCAGCGGGCTCGGCCTAAGCTCCTGACTTCACCTCTACCAGCCTTTGCACTTTTCTACGAGGTTAAGCGCGTCGGCGGGAGGGGATAAGTGATTTCAGCACAGATTTTTCAATCGATGGTTTTTGATTAACAACAGCTGCTCTTCGCTTAGCCACAGTCGTAGCGCTCCGTGCTAAATCGAAACGCTTCCAGCAGTTAGCCCGAAATGAAGACAAGGGGCGTTATATCTGAGCATTAGGGCTGGCTTTAGGCCATGATCGCTCATATTCTTGCGTTCAACAGTGCCTACGAGGACATCAAAATGGCTGCAGACCAGTCTGGAACGTTGCTAAAAATACTTGCCTCATTAGTGTCAGCGAAGGCAGCCATACAATACGTGTCTACCGCATTATGCCTAGTTTTTTTCTGGGGTTTTTTAAACCAAGAGTTAACTCGGCTGGGAGCACCGCCAGAGCATATATCCCTCATTGCGCTGTTGTTAAGTGCCGGTATTGGATCACTGATTGGTGGTTTTGTTTATCAAGCTGGGAATTCGATATACCAGAAAATAGGGAGGTTCCTCGAAGAGAAGGCTGCACGTTCAATCAAGGCATCGCACGAAGCAAGATTGGCTAAAGAAGAACAGGAGAAGGCCAGCAAGTTTTTAGAGAAATTTGCTCTGGCTCTTCCCTATATGTACATATGGAAGAAGCTAGAGTTACATGGCTTGCTTCAAGGCCAGGCATGTTTGAATACTGATTATGTGCATATAGATGAGCTCATCCAGGATAAATATATACTTAAGCTGGCAAGTCCTTCTGTGAATAGAGCTGTATGCGTCTTGAATCCAATAATCCATGATCACGTAAACTCTTACTGGCGCGAAAAGGTTAAACGAGACATGGAAGAGTTCGTAGGCAACCTTAATGAGCATAAATTGAAAGCTGTTGACGTAATGCGGATTCGGGACTCTGAGTTTAAAGGTCCTGTAAGCGAGCAGTTCATAGAGGCTATAGCGACCTTAACACCTTGGTTCAGCGTGGAGGGCAAAGATAGCGAAGGATTCGTGCTTAGCTTGTTTGAACCGTACAACTCAGCGCTATCGCTCCATTTTCAAGAAGATCTTCTTAATGAGGTTTACATTAGCTATTCTTGGGTTGAATAACTCGCTTGTGGCTTGGCGATATACGACCCGTATAAAATCTGCAAACTTTCAGGATATCAGGGAATCATGAAGCTAATAATTAATCAGTCGCGACTTATCGATTTTCCTAACCGAGATGAAGCAGAGATTTTTATAAATGAAGAGCGAGCAAGCTGGGATTGGCTGACTAAGCTGCCAGACCAGCTGAAGAAGGGGGCGAAAGAGCTATCTGCACTTGTGGTAGATCTTCCCATTATTGAGGCTATGCATGTCGACCCCCACGCGCTGGATATGGACGAAGCCAAGTTAGGTACCTTGGACAGACCGTTTATCACTACGGACAGTGAAGAAGGAAGGTTTATCGTCGATGTGCTGAAATATTATGATTACGTCGTGGCCTATTACTGCGTTCTCTTTTTAAATGAAGGTATGCGGCACGAGGCGTATAATAATTCAGTGCTTTCCGAAACGCTGAGGATGCCTAGGTATGAATACGATAAAAATACTGCGATGACATTAAGTCTCGGCCTAGGTAATTACGATAATTTTTTGAGTGTACGGCGCCAGTCAGAATTTCAAAAGATTCTGGATGAGCAGCGAAGTGATCAAGCGGAGTTTAAGGCTCAGTCAGAATCTTTGGTCAAGGGACACAAGGCTTCTGTTAATAAACACTTACAGGAGCTTTCCAAGGCTAATGATCGTGCAAAACGTTTCTTAACTCGGCGATTGAGCGCTGTTGATGTGCTGGCCAGGCGTGGAGCTCGACACGCTAGAGTGGCTGTTGATGAATCGAAAGCTCTATATCAGACCGCAGTTGGTGAGTCCAAGACGCATTATGAAAATGCTATTAGCAGTCTCAAGGCTGCGCAGGCGGCGTACACAGAGCAATTAGATCTTAAGCATTCTGTGAACTATTGGAAGTCTCGTAAATGGTCACATGTTCGCGCTAAATATGGGTGGCTCACTGCGGTGGTTCTGGGCTTGTGCCTAATGTTAGGTTCTGTGGGGGTGTACTTTGCTGTTGGTGGGCTAACCAATATCTCTCATCATTTGAATAGTGTGTATCATATTAAAGCTGACGTGCCGCAGTTGGATGGAGTGCTAACATCTGGCTCTGGTATAAAATCCATGCTTGCAAGTTCTGAGGTGGCTAGCATTGCCACCAATCTGACGGGCGCTGTTTTGTTGATTACTTTGATTTCCATATTGATTAGAATTGCGCTTCGGCAGTTTAGTACGCATGCGCAGTATGAGCTCGATGCAAGTGAACGTATAACGTTCATTAAAACATATCTCGCTTTAATGCAGGAGAAGCAGATCAAAGCGGATGAGGATCGAAAACTTATACTGGAGTGCATATTTAAAGCTAGTTCAAGCTCGACAACTCCAGAAATTGCTTTTTCCTTGCCGTTTGACGCAATAACTAAAGTTTTGGGCGAAAGGAAACCTTGACTGAAGGTGGCGCATGTCTACGGGCATCCAAAAGTGAAAGAACCGGGCTCGGAAATATCCGAGCCCTGCTTCTCTTTTAAGCTGACGTGGTCTGATTGATTAAAGCCGTGATGTTCTTGAGTTGTATGCCCAGCGCCTTCGTGGCGGTGCTTGCGGCAGGGAATACGCTGGCATTCCTGAACGACTAGGGCTTTGAACGGTTTCGGATAAGAGCTTCGTTGGCGCACGGAAATCCTGGCGATAAGGGTGATCGCGTCCGCTTAAAAATATGCGGACACCATCGCCCTCAAAGCTGGAGTTCGGAAGGTGAGTTGATCAGCATCCATCCATATGCTCCTTTTTTGCACCATTAAGCTGGCTATGGTGCAAACGGATAGTGATTTTGCCTCATTGCTGCAACCAGTGCTTTTAGGGTGCCCCATTGGGAAATGACAGGGGGATTTTGGGCAGTTTAGAGGTGGCTTATGCGTTGATTCCAGGCACCCTGTATCAATAGAGCGAGAATCTATTACGCTCTGGGAGGGGTCATGATCGGGCTAATTCAGGCAATTTTGAGGGCTACAGGGGGTGTTTGGGGTGATGTAGGGGTGCTTTGCGGGAATTAGAGGTGTATTCGAAACCCCTGCTTGAGTCAAATACAGCAAAAATGCTCCCCGAAGCTTGGAAATGTCTTAAGTAACGTCGCCCCAAGCATGGAATGGCTATTGGCCACCTGAATCCCCGTCTCAGTAGCTGCCGCTTTGAGGGATAGGCTCATCGATATGGAGAAAGGCTTCGATCGTGGTTGGTAGCCGCCCACTCATCCCATAACACCTGCGACCAGTGGCGCTGGCACTACTGCCCGGGTGTACTTTTCTTGATAGAGGTACCTGCGGGCTACCCTCATTTTAAAATCCACGGAAGGAGGAGTTATGCCAACGATATCCTTGGAAGGATTCACTCATGCTGCCTGCAGGGCCGATTTTGAGCGAAATCAAGAATGGCCCGACACACCTTAGAATCGTCGCTTGCTGGCCGGCTATGAGACCGCATCCAGAAACTCGTCGATGTATGCCAGAGCAGCGCTGAAGGCCGAAAGGGAGGAATCGCCCAAAACTCAGAAGTGTAAAGCGCATGCCGCATACTGGGAAACGGTGGCTGAGACGCTCGAAGCGGTGCTGAGTATGGTGATCTCGGGGGGAGATGAGGAAATTGCGCTTTCAGATCCCTGGTATTACGGGGCGCCGTATCCACTCAACAATAACCGCGTCATCCTTTCTTGTGAGACGGGCCAGCAGCAGCTCGAATCGGTCTCAGCTCTATCGCGCCATTAACCAGCTCGACACTCAGCAAATCACCAAGCCCCACGTTCAGGGCTATTAGGACATCTTGGGGAAGGTCAATAATAAGGTGCCGCTGCCGTCACCCGGATCCTGGCACTTCACAGTCGTGCGCACTGGCTTGCTCATGGGCATTTCTCCGATTAGGTAAACCCGTCAGGCGGCAATGGGGCACCCACCCCTAACGCTCGAAGCAAGGCGGGTCATAACACGCCGGCGGCTCCAGTCAGCATTATTTCGTCTGCCGCGTCCAATCCAACGTCTTCAAGATTTACATGGATCACGGTAGCCCCGGCAGCGAGGGCCATGTTCGGAATATCAGCAGCCGGCATGACGACGCCGGAGGTACCAACTGAAATCAGTAAGTCACAGTTTTTCACGAGTCGTACCGCTGACCGCCACGCGCCCTCCGGTAGGTTCTCCTGGAACCAGACCAGTCCAGGACGAAGTTTTCCATTGCATCGGACACAACGAGGCGGCTCGATCAATTGTCCTTCTTCAGGAATCCCCAGCTGGCCCGGTGTTAGCTTCCCGGGCCGGTGGCAGGCGAAGCACTTGACGTCCATCAGACTGCCATGAAGATGAACAACCTGACTGGAGCCAGCGCGTTCATGCAAGTCATCAATGTTCTGGGTGACGACGGATACCTCCCACCCGGCATTGCTTAGCTGGGGAATGGCAAGATGGGCCGCATTGGGTTTTGCTTGTCCAACCTGGTGTCGTCGCCATAGATACCAGCTCCATATGAGAGCTGGGTTTTCTCGAAAGGCAGCCGCTGTTTCGAGACGCTCAGGGTCGTGCTTGGTCCAAAGTCCCGTCAATTTATCGCGGAACGTAGGTATTCCGCTTTCTGCGGAGATGCCGGCACCCGTAAAAAAAACAACCTTCTTGGACGCGCGCAAGGCTTCGGTAACTCTCTGCATATTGCTCATCTGCGCACCTTGCTTCCACTGGAATCACTCGCTTCCAAGCGTCGGTTTTGAATAGAGGTACTCGTAGGGAGAAAATCGCCCAGCAGCGCCGAATAAGAGACTGGCAGTGAAAAGCTCCATAAACGCTATGGCTTCCTTTTGAGCATAACGCTCGTAATAAGCACGCTGTGTTAGAGGCACCCTAGCGCGATTCTCGAGGCATACCCTGACCATCCGGGCCAGGATGTAGCCGCGGACGTCATATCGGGCGTCCACTGCTTTGAGCACTGTTGCAAAGCATGAGTGGTACACGAGCCTCGGGCCATCGGGAATTCCAGGTGTCAGCCGGTCTGTCATTTTCACCTCCTGAAATGTCCTTCAGCGGTACGTTACGTTTGGAGGTAGCTGCAGGCAAGCCCGCTTGATCGCCAGATGCCTCCACGTTAAAGGTACGCTGGCGGTACAGTCCCCAGCCTTACCTAATTTGCCTAATCTAGCAAAAACTCCGTATTAACAAGGGCTTAGCCCTGTTTTACCCTGACAGTCCCTAGCCTAGACTTATAAGGCCTCGGGGTGTCATTCGGTGACTCATAATCCTTTGGTCCACGGTTCGAGTCCGTGTGGGCCCACCAAATACGACAAAGCCGCGCAATCGCGCGGCTTTTTTGTGCCTGTTGTCCAGCGCAAAAAAGTGTTCAGTAGCTCGTCCGAGGCTTCATCTCAACCTGCCGCGCATTGTAAAACGTGGTCCCCGCCGGAATGTCCCGCATCACCAGCGACATGGCACCAATCACCACGTTGTCGCCGATGCTTATCCTGTCCGCCACGATGCAGCTGTTGGCGCCCACGCTGACGTTATCGCCAATGCGCAACGCATACGCCTCTAGCCCTAGGGTCTTGATGCCGATCGAGCAATTCTGCCGGATGAAAAAGTTACGCCCGATGCTCACGTGGCGGGTAATCACCACGCCAGGCAGGTGGGCGATGCGCAGCCCGGGGGCGATCTGGGCGCCGATGTCGATGTCCACGGCGTACTTAAGATTGAGCCGTTGCTGCATACGCATGGCATGACGCTGGGCCAGGCCGCCTCGTGCGTCGAGGTACTGGGCCAGGCGGAAGGCAAAGAGAAAGCGCAGCTTGTTGTCCTTGCGGGCGCGGCGCAGCACGTTGAACAGCAGGCTGATGCGGCGGCCGGGCTTTTTCTTGTTGGAGACTTCCAGTCGCCAGCATTCGAGCAGGTTTGCGAAGTTCACGGCGTGGGTCCAGTACGGTCGGCCTGCCATGATGCCGAAAGAAAGCCAGTGACGCAGCCTTGCCCTGGTTGCCATTGGCTGGCTAGGCTAGCGGGCCCACTGTAGAGACTTACCATGTCGGATGCCCGCCCCATTACGCTGGATGAAATCGACCGCCAGCTGATCGCCCTGCTGCAAATCAATGCCCGCGAGAGCGTTGCCACCCTCGCCCGGCTGCTGGGTATCGCGCGCACCACCGTCAACTCGCGCCTGGAGCGGCTGGAGAAAAACAAGGTGATCTCAGGCTATGGTGTGCGCTTGGGCCAACACGTGATGGGCGGTGGCTTGCAGGCGTATGTCGGGATCAAAGTGCAGCCCCGTTCCGGCAAGGAGGTGGTGCGGCGTCTGAGTGCCATGGGGCAGGTGCAGCAACTGTGCGCGGTGAGTGGCGAGTTCGATTATGTGGCTTGGCTGCGGACAGATTCACCGGAGCAGCTGGACCAGTTGCTTGATCAGATCGGCAGTGTCGATGGGGTGGAGAAAACCACCACGTCGATCATTTTGAGCAGCAAGGTGGACCGGGGGCAATTGCTGTGACGTGAGGGGCACGAGGTGCCAGGCTTGCGATTGGCGGCGCGCATGAGATCGAGCGCCGCCCGCGCGGCGCATCGCGAGCAACGCTCGCTCCTACGTTTGCTTCGGGCCAATTCTTCCTGGGGTAAACGCGCGCGGCCGCCTTGGCGCATGACTCGATATTACGTCGAACAAACAAGGCAGTCGCGCGCGCCTATCACAGGCGTTATTGGCCAGAAACAAACGTAGGAGCGAGCGTTGCTCGCGATGCGCCGCGCGGGCGGCGCTCGATCTCACAGGCGCTGCAAATCTCCAGACAAACCCTTAACCGTCACCATCGATCTCGTCAAAAATAACCAATTAATGCTCATTTCGACGAAAAAACATACATTCAGCCAACACTCTGCATCTTAATTACGAACCCCCCACGCCCTAAAATGGCCCCCAGGCATCTCCTATACTCAGGCTCCGCTCTCTGCGCAGCCCCTCTGGCAAGGTCACTTCATGAACAACAAGAACCGCCACCCCGCCGACGGCAAAAAGCCCATCACCATCTTCGGCCCGGACTTTCCCTTTGCCTTCGATGACTGGCTGGAACACCCGGCCGGCCTGGGCAGCATCCCGGCCGAGCGCCAGGGCGAGGAGGTGGCGATTGTCGGGGCCGGGATCGCTGGCCTGGTAGCGGCTTACGAGTTGATGAAGCTGGGCCTCAAGCCTGTCGTCTATGAAGCGTCGAAACTGGGTGGCCGGCTGCGCTCGCAAGCCTTCAACGGCACCGACGGGATCATCGCCGAGTTGGGTGGCATGCGCTTTCCGGTCTCTTCGACGGCCTTCTACCACTATGTGGACAAGTTGGGGCTGGAGACCAAGCCTTTCCCCAACCCGCTGACCCCCGCTTCTGGCAGCACAGTGATCGACCTGGAAGGCCAGACCTACTACGCCGAAAAGGCCGCGGACCTGCCCGACCTGTTCCACGAGGTGGCCGACGCCTGGGCCGACGCCCTGGAAAGCGGCGCGCAGTTTGCCGATATCCAGCAGGCCATCCGAGACCGTGATGTACCGCGCCTGAAAGCGCTGTGGAACACGCTGGTGCCCCTGTGGGACGACCGCACGTTCTACGACTTCGTCGCCACCTCGCGCTCCTTCGCCAAGCTGAGCTTCCAGCACCGGGAGGTGTTCGGCCAGGTCGGCTTCGGCACCGGAGGTTGGGACTCGGACTTCCCCAACTCGATGCTGGAAATCTTCCGCGTGGTGATGACCAACTGCGATGACCACCAACACCTGGTCGTGGGCGGTGTCGAGCAGGTGCCGCAAGGCATCTGGCGCCATGTGCCGGAGCGCTGCGCCCATTGGCCGCAAGGCACCAGCCTCAGCTCGCTGCACGGCGGTGCGCCGCGCACCGGGGTCAAACGTATTGCCCGCGCCGCCGATGGCCAGTTGGCGGTGACCGACAACTGGGGCGACACCCGCCATTACGCCGCCGTGCTTGCAACGTGCCAGACCTGGCTGCTGACCACGCAGATCGACTGCGAAGAGTCGCTGTTCTCGCAGAAGATGTGGATGGCCCTGGACCGAACCCGCTACATGCAATCGTCGAAAACCTTCGTCATGGTCGACCGCCCGTTCTGGAAGGACAAAGACCCGCAAACCGGCCGTGACCTGATGAGCATGACGCTCACCGACCGCCTCACCCGCGGTACCTACCTGTTCGACAACGGCGACGACAAGCCGGGGGTGATCTGCCTGTCCTACGCCTGGATGAGCGATGCCCTGAAGATGCTCCCGCACCCGGTGGAAAAACGCGTGCAACTGGCCCTCGACGCCCTGAAGAAAATCTACCCGAAGACCGATATCGCCGGGCACATCATCGGCGACCCGATCACCATATCGTGGGAGGCCGACCCGCACTTCCTCGGTGCTTTCAAGGGCGCGCTGCCGGGCCACTACCGCTACAACCAGCGCATGTACGCGCACTTCATGCAGCAAGACATGCCCGCCGAACAGCGCGGCATGTTCATCGCCGGTGACGACGTGTCGTGGACGCCGGCCTGGGTGGAAGGCGCGGTGCAGACGTCGCTCAATGCCGTGTGGGGTATCATGAATCACTTCGGTGGCCAGACCCACCCGGACAACCCAGGCCCAGGCGATGTGTTCGATGAAATCGGCCCGATCGCCCTGGCCGACTGAGACAAGGAGGCGCCATGCGCATCGCTCTGTTCCAGGGCGCGCCCAACCCACTGGACGTGCCCGGCAATCTGCAACGGCTGCAGCACCAGGCGCAACAGGCGGCTGAACGCGGCGCCCAACTGCTGGTGTGCCCGGAGATGTTCCTCACCGGCTACAACATCGGCCTGGCCCAGGTCGAACGCCTGGCCGAGGCCAGTGATGGCCCCGCGGCCATGGACGTGGTGGAGATCGCCCAGGCGCATCGCATCGCCATCGCCTATGGCTACCCCGAGCGCGGCGATGATGGCGCGTTCTACAACAGCGTGCAGTTGATCGATACCCACGGCCGCAGCCTGTGCAATTACCGCAAGACGCACCTGTTCGGTGAGCTGGACCGGTCGATGTTCAGCGCAGGCCCCGACCATTTCCCGGTTGTGGAACTGGAAGGCTGGAAGGTCGGCATGCTGATCTGCTACGACATCGAGTTCCCGGAGAACGCCCGGCGCCTGGCGCTGGACGGCGCCGAACTGATCCTGGTACCGACGGCGAACATGGCGCCTTACGATTTCATCTGCCAGGTGACGGTGCGAGCGCGGGCACAGGAGAACCAGTGTTACCTGGTGTATGCCAACTATTGTGGGGCCGAGGGCGACATCCAGTATTGCGGCCAGAGCAGCATCATCGGCCCGGATGGCAGCCTGCTGGCCATGGCCGGGCGGGACGAGTGCCAATTGCTGGCCGAGCTTGCGCGTGAGCAGGTGGTAGAAGGGCGCAAGGCGTTTCCTTACCTGACCGACTTGCGCCAGGAACTGCATGTGCGCGAGGGCTGACAGGGGCCGCGTTGCAGCCCAATCGCCGGCAAGCCGGCTCCCACCCGAACTGTGTAGCCTCAAAGGCTAGCGCCGCACCTGTGGGAGCTGGCTTGCCAGCGATGAGGCCGGTACAAGCACCACAAGACAGTTGCTCCCACAATGACAACGCAAGCAGGCCCTGTAGGCGCCGGCTTGCTGGCGATTGGGCCAGGCCAGGCAGCACAAATGCGTTAGCATGAACGCCTACCTGGAGCCCTCATGCCTGACGCCACGCAGCACCTCACCCTCGCCAACGGCTTGCAGCTGACCCTGCGCCATGCCCCACGCCTCAAGCGTGCGGCGGCCGCATTGCGGGTGCAGGCAGGCAGCCACGATGCCCCGGCAAAATGGCCGGGGATGGCGCACTTTCTCGAACACCTGTTCTTCCTGGGCACAGCGCGCTTCCCGTTGGAAGACGGCCTGATGCGGTATGTGCAGGCCCTCGGTGGCCAAGTCAACGCCAGCACCCGTGAGCGCACCACCGACTTTTTCTTTGAGGTCCCCCCCGAGGCTTTGACCGGCGGGCTAGAGCGCCTGTGCCAGATGCTGGCCGAGCCCGACCTTGGCATCGAGCGCCAGCGCCGGGAGCGTGAGGTCATTCATGCCGAGTTCATCGCTTGGTCACGTAACCCGCAGGCTCAGCAGCAATTCGCCCTGCTGCAGTCGGTTTCGCCCCAGCATCCGCTGAGCAGATTTCAGGCGGGCAATCGATACACCCTCGCCCTGCAGGATCCTGCGTTTCAACGCACCCTTGGCCTGTTTCACCAACGTTTCTACCAAGGTGGGCAGATCACCCTGAGCCTGTGCGGCCCACAACCGCTGGAAGCACTGGAACGCCTGGGCCGGGAATTTGGCAGCCTGTTCCCGGCCGGTAGCCGTGCCGCGCAGGCATTGCCGCCACCACTGCGGGGCGCCGGGCAGCCACTGACATTCGCCCAAGAAAGCCTGCCAGAAGGTGCCGAGCACGCACTGGGGTTGCTGATCGACTTGCTCGACGACAGCCGACCAGGCGGATGGCTGAATGCGCTTCGCCAGCGCGGTTGGCTGCAAGGCTTCAAAGCCGAAACGCTGTATGCGTTCGCCGGGCAGTTGCTCTGGCACATCGACCTGCAGCTCGGGGCTGATGCCTGCAAGGATGAGGCGATCGCATTGCTGCACAGCTGGTTCGGTTTTATCCGTCGGGCCGATCCGCAGCGGCTGAACGCCGCGTTCAGTCAATTGCAGCGCAGCCGTGAGTGGGCCGCCAGCCCGCTGGAGCTGGCACGACGGGACAGCTCAGGCCAGCCCTTCGCCGCACTCGACGAACAAGGCCTGAGTGCGCTGAAGGCACTGCTTGCCAGCCTTCCCAGCGGCGAGCATGGCCAATGGCAGATACCCGCCGCAGACGCTCTGCTGACCGCCCCACCGCGCCCCGCGACGGCACCGTTACCCAACGCACTGGCCATCAGCGACACGCTTCCCGCATCACGCCAGTACGCCGCCCTCTACTTACGCTGGCACCTGCCCTCAAGCCTGCGCCATGGCGTGTTCCCGATCCTTTGCCAGGCACTGCGCCCCTTGCAGGAGCGCGCCGAACGCGCCGCGCTGCACTTACAGTTCAGCGAAATTGGCGAATATTGGCAGCTACAGTGCGCCGGCCAACCGTCGGCGGTGATGAACGCCGTCACCGAAGCCCTCGCGCTGCTGAACGCGCCCTCACCTGCCGATTGGCACACTCCGCCGCCGCCCGCGCCCGCCCTGATACCGATCAGAGGCCTGCTCAAGCGACTGCCTGATGCCATGCATGCCCACAAGGCCGAACCGCTACCCGCGGGCTCGCTCGAACCGAGGCAGCTGGCGCAGGCGTGGGAACAGGCCCGCTGGCATGGCCTGGCACTGGGCTTTGAAGACACGGGCCCTCTCGGCACCGTGCTGACCCACTGCCCCGGGCAAGGCGCCACGGCCACTGCGCCGCCCCAGTGGCAAGCCCGTCGATGGGTAGACGCTGCACTGGCCGGCAGCGAAAACGCGGTGTTGCTGTTCTGCCCAGTGCCCGCTGACCAGCAAGCCATCGGTCGCCTGCTCGCGCAGCTGTTGCAGGGGCCGGTGTATCAACGCCTACGAGTAGAGCTGCAACTGGGCTACGCGGTGTTCAGCGCCTTCCGTCAGATTGAAGGCTGCGCTGGCCTGCTGTTTGGCGTGCAATCGCCCCATGCCACCCCTGCTCAAATTCTCGCTCACCTGCAGCCGGTCCTAAGCAAAGGCGTGGTGCTCGACAGCGCAGCGCAGCAGGCATTGGCCGAGCAGTTCGCCGAGCCTGCCATGGCCAATGCCGAGGTGGCCGAATGGGCGTGGCAGACACACCTGGCGACACGACCCGACAGGCTGAATGACCTACAGTGGTCTATCCTCATGGCTCGGCAAGCGGACCTTGATGCGCTACTTGGCAGTCTTCTGGCCCCTCATGCCCCTTGGCTCTGCCTGGCCAACAGCGCAGCGCCAGACCCATCCTGGCACTAGCAAAAACGAGGATTGTTACGTTAACTGCAAGGGCGCTTTTCGAAGAATTAACCTTTCGGTACAAATTTTTCTTGTAAGATAGCGCAATCTCAGTCAAGGGAACCTCCGGCGTACGGCGGTACCCAATAAGTAGCTGACCAACTCAACCCCGTTCGGAAGGAGTCATCCCATGTGGACCAAACCTGCATACACTGATCTGCGTATCGGCTTCGAAGTCACCATGTACTTCGCCAACCGCTAAGCCCTGCTTACGGTTCGACGCCTCGGCCCGCCGGGGCGTTTGTGTTTTTTGGATACGGTTTTCCGGTAGAGAGTGGCCATGTACATCCAGATTCTCGGTTCTGCCGCCGGCGGCGGCTTCCCCCAGTGGAACTGCAACTGCGTCAACTGCAAGGGCTACCGCGACGGCAGCCTGCGGGCCACGGCGCGCACGCAATCGTCCATCGCGCTGTCCGACGATGGCGAGCACTGGATCTTGTGCAATGCCTCGCCCGACATCCGCGCCCAACTGCAGGCCTTCGCACCGATGCAACCGGCCCGCGCCATACGCGATACCGGCATCAATGCCATCGTCCTGCTCGACAGCCAGATCGACCACACCACCGGCCTGCTCAGCCTGCGCGAAGGCTGCCCGCACCAAGTGTGGTGCACAGACATGGTCCACCAAGACCTGACCACCGGCTTTCCGCTGTTCAACATGCTCAGCCACTGGAACGGCGGCCTGCAATGGAACCGCATCGAGCTCGAAGGCAGCTTCGTCATCGACGCCTGCCCCAACCTCAGGTTCACGCCCTTCCCCCTGCGCAGCGCCGCGCCCCCCTATTCGCCGCACCGCTTCGACCCGCACCCGGGCGACAACCTGGGCCTGTTGGTCGAAGACACCCGCACAGGCGGCAAACTGTTCTACGCCCCAGGCCTGGGCCAGGTCGACGACAAGCTGCTGGCGATGATGCACGGCGCCGACTGCCTGCTGGTCGACGGCACCCTGTGGGAAGACGATGAAATGCAGCGCCGTGGTGTCGGCACCCGCACCGGTCGCGAGATGGGCCACCTGGCGCAAAACGGCCCCGGCGGCATGCTTGAGGTGCTCGACGGTTTCCCGCGCCAGCGCAAGGTACTTATCCACATCAACAACACCAACCCGATTCTCGATGAAGACTCGCCAGAGCGGGCCGAGGTCCAGCGTCGAGGCGTTGAAGTCGCCTTCGATGGCATGAGCATCGAGCTTTAAGGAGGCCTGATGAGCGACCCGTTGCCGATGTCCCCTGCCGAATTCGAGCAGGCCCTGCGCGCCAAAGGTGCCTACTACCACATTCATCACCCGTATCACGTGGCGATGTACCAGGGCCGCGCCAGCCGCGAGCAGATCCAGGGCTGGGTAGCCAACCGCTTCTACTACCAGGTCAACATCCCGATGAAGGATGCCGCGATCCTGGCCAACTGCCCGGACCGCGAAGTACGCCGCGAGTGGATCCAGCGCCTGCTCGACCATGACGGCGCGCCTGGCGAAGACGGCGGTATTGAGGCCTGGCTGCGCCTTGGCCAGGCCGTGGGCCTGGACCCTGATCAACTGCGCTCCCAGGAGCTGGTACTGCCCGGCGTGCGCTTTGCCGTAGACGCCTACGTCAACTTCGCCCGCCGCGCCAGTTGGCAAGAGGCGGCCAGCAGCTCGCTGACCGAGCTGTTCGCCCCGCAGATCCACCAGTCGCGCCTGGACAGCTGGCCACAGCACTACCCCTGGATCGAACCCGCCGGCTACGAATACTTCCGTACTCGCCTGGGCCAGGCCCGGCGTGATGTCGAGCACGGCCTGGCAATCACCTTGCAGCACTACACCACCCGTGCGGGCCAGGAGCGTATGCTGGAGATCCTGCAGTTCAAGCTGGATATTCTCTGGAGCATGCTCGATGCCATGAGCATGGCCTACGAGCTGAACCGCCCGCCTTATCATTCGGTCACCCAGGAACGGGTCTGGCACAAGGGGATCGCCCTATGAGTTTCGATCGCAAGCAAGTGCCCAACTGGCGCCCCGGCTACCGCTTCCAGTACGAGCCGGCACAAAAAGGCCATGTGTTGTTGTACCCCGAGGGCATGATCAAGCTCAACGAAAGCGCTGCGCTGATCGGCGGCCTGATCGATGGCCAGCGCGACGTTGCGGCGATCATTGCCGAACTTGCTCGGCAGTTCCCCGATGTGCCGGAAGTTGCCGACGACATCGAGCAATTCATGGAGGTGGCCCGTGGCGAACACTGGATCGTCCTCGCCTGAGTTGCCGGCCACGCCCGAGGTCGGCTTGCCGCTGTGGCTGCTGGCCGAGCTCACCTACCGTTGCCCGCTGCAATGCCCGTACTGCTCCAACCCGCTGGACTTCGCCGCCCAAGGCCAGGAACTGAGCACCGCGCAGTGGTTCAAGGTGATGGCCGAAGCGCGAGAAATGGGCGCCGCGCAGATTGGCTTCTCCGGCGGCGAACCGCTGGTGCGCCAGGACCTCGCCGAGCTGATCGGTGAGGCCCGTCGGCTGGGCTACTACACCAACCTGATCACCTCAGGCATCGGCCTCACCGAAGCCCGCATCGCCGAATTCAAAAAAGCCGGCCTGGACCATATCCAGATCAGTTTCCAGGCCAGCGACGAGCAGGTGAACAACCTGCTGGCCGGCTCAAAAAAGGCCTTCGCGCAGAAGCTGGAGATGGCCCGTGCCGTAAAGGCCCACGGCTACCCGATGGTGCTCAACTTCGTTACCCATCGGCACAACATCGACAAGATCGACCGCATCATCGAGTTGTGCATCGCGCTCGAAGCCGACTTCGTCGAGCTTGCCACCTGCCAGTTCTATGGCTGGGCGCACCTCAACCGCCTGGGCCTGCTGCCGACCCGCGCGCAGCTGGAGCGCGCCGAGCGCATCACCAACCAGTACCGTGACACGCTCAAAGCCGAGGGCAACCCCTGCAAGCTGATCTTCGTCACCCCGGACTATTACGAAGAGCGCCCCAAGGCCTGCATGAATGGCTGGGGCAGCCTGTTCCTGACCATCACCCCGGACGGCACCGCCCTGCCCTGCCACGGCGCCCGCCAACTGCCGGTGCAGTTCCCCAACGTGCGTGACCACGACCTGCGGCATATCTGGTACGACTCGTTCGGCTTCAACCGTTACCGCGGCTACCAATGGATGCCTGAGCCCTGCCGCTCCTGCGATGAGAAGGAAAAGGACTTCGGCGGTTGCCGTTGCCAGGCCTTCATGCTCACCGGCGATGCCAGTAACGCCGACCCGGTGTGCGCAAAATCGGCTGACCACGGCATCATCCTCAAGGCCCGCGAGGAGGCAGAAACTGCCCAACTCGCGATTGAAGAGATGACTTTCCGCAATGAACGAAACTCCCGTGTCATCGCTCGCGGCTGAATTCAGCGCAGCCCAGGCCGTTGCTGCAGGCACCGACTTCGCCGAGCTCAAGGTCAGCCCGGCCGGGCTGTTCTGGAACGAATTTCGCCCGGCCGACGGTGCCTGCCGAATCTGGCATTGGCACCAGCACCAAGCCCAGTGCCTGACACCGGATGGCTTTAGTGTGCGCAGCCGGGTGTACGAATACGGCGGCGGCAGTTTCTGCGTCGGGGGTGACGGGCTGGTCTTCGTCAACGAAACGGATCAGCAGGTGTATACCCAAGGGCTGGACGGCGAAGTGCCGCGCCCGCTGACCCAGGCAGACGACTGCCGCTACGGCGATGTGCACTGGCATGACGGCCAGGTGCTGGCAGTCGAGGAGCACCATGGGCAAACCGTGGAGCATCGCCTGGTTGCCCTGCGCGAAGGCGCCCGCGAGGTGCTGGCTGAAGGTGCCGACTTCTACGCGTCCCCCACCTTGAGCAGCGACGGGCAGCGCTTGGCCTGGGTCGAATGGGACCGCCCGGCGCAACCCTGGACACAGACGCGCCTGTTGTTGCGCGAGCGTGACAGCAGCGGCGCCTGGGGGCCTGCGCGTTGCGTGGCGGGCCGGGACGAATCCCTGCAACAACCGCGCTTCGATGCACAAGGCCGCTTGTATTGCCTGTCGGACCGCAATGGCTTCTGGCAGCCCTGGGGAGAGATCGCCGGGCACTGGCAGGCCCTGCCCGCCGAACCCGCCGACCATGCCGGTGCGCCCTGGCAACTGGGCACCAGCACCTGGCTCGCCCTGGGGCCGCAACGCTATGTAGCCAGTTGGTTCGAGGACGGCTTTGCGCAGCTAGGGCTGATAACCGCGAACCAGCAAGTAGAGCGTTTCGCCAGCGCCTACACCCGCTTTCGCAGCCTGGCGATGGATGCCGGGCAGCTCTATGCCATCGCCGCGTCGCCCGTCAGCCCACCCGCCGTCATTGCCATCGACCTGAGCAATCATGAGGTGCGGGTACTGGCCGGTGGTGCCGAGGTGCTGCCCGCCGAATGCATCAGCAAGCCGCAGGCCATGCGCTACGCCAGCGGCAACGGTATTGCCCATGGCTTCTTCTACCCGGCCATGAACGCCAAAGCGCCCGGGCCCTTGGTGGTGTTTATCCATGGCGGGCCGACCTCGGCGTGCTACCCAGCGCTCGACCCACGCATCCAGTATTGGACCCAGCGCGGCTTCGCCGTCGCCGACCTTAACTACCGCGGCAGCACGGGCTATGGGCGGGCCTATCGCCAGGCGCTGCACCTGCGCTGGGGCGAGAGCGATGTCGAGGATGCCTGCGCGGCGGTTGCGCACCTAGCGAGTCTGGGGCTGATCGACCCGAGCAAGGCCTTCATTCGCGGCGGCAGCGCGGGCGGCTACACCACGCTATGTGCCCTGGCGTTCCATGATGTGTTCCGGGCCGGCGCCAGCCTGTACGGCGTCAGTGACCCAGTCGCACTGGGCCGCGCCACGCACAAGTTCGAAGGGGACTACCTGGACTGGTTGATCGGCGACCCGCTGCAGGACGCCGAACGTTATCGCGCACGCACGCCCCTGTTGCATGCAGCGCAGATCAAAGTGCCGGTGATTTTCTTCCAGGGTGAGCTGGATGCGGTGGTGGTGCCAGAGCAGACGCGCCTGATGTTGGACGCCCTGAAGGCAAATGGCATTGTGGCCGAAGGGCACTTCTATGCGGGAGAGCGGCACGGATTCCGTAATGCACAGAACCTGGCGCATGCGTTGGAACAGGAATGGGCGTTTTATTGCCGGGTGTTGGGCCAGTAAAGCCAGGGGGGCCGCGCTGCGGCCCCGCGTTTCTCAGCGCTTGGCGATGATATACACCGCATGGACGATCCCCGGAATGTACCCACACAGCGTCAGCAGAATATTCAGCCAGAACGCCCCGGCAAAGCCCACCTGCAGAAATACCCCAAGCGGCGGCAGCAAGATGGCGATGATGATGCGAATGAAGTCCATGCATGTCTCTCCTGAAGGGTTACAACAGAGACTCGCCGCGCGTCGTAGAGGTTCCACAGGGCCAGGGTACCCGGCAAAAAAAACGCCCCGGGCCAAATGAAACAGGCCAGGGGCGATGCGCAGGAACGCCAGACGGTTCGTTGAATTCGGTTACGCCGGCATTTCGCGGCGGGCTTGCTGCTGTGCATGCAGGCGGGCAAAGGCGCGGGCCAGGCGCAGGAGCATTTCGTCTATGTTTCCTTTGCTCACGGTCAGCGCTGGCGAGAAGCGCACCACATCCGCCTGCGGTGCATTGAGCAGTAGGCCTTCATGCAGGGCAGCCGTTACCAGGTCCTGGGCGACGCCTTCTTGAAGTTGCAGGGCCCACAGCAGCCCTTGGCCACGCACCTCGCCCTGGCCATAACGGCCAGCCAGGCGGCTCAGGCCTTCGCGCAGGTGGCGGCCGCTGTCCTGCACATGCTCGAAGAAGCCAGGCTCCAGCACGGTATCCAGCACTGCCAGGCCTGCGGCGCTCATCAGCGCGTTGCCATGGTGGCTGCCTTCCAGCTCACCAGGCTCGGCGCAGCAAGCGGTGCCGCGTGCCAGCAAGGCGGCCAGCGGTACCCCACCGCCCAGGCCCTTGCCCAGGGTGATGATGTCGGCGCGTACCCCGTAAGCCTGCTCGGCGAGCAGCGCACCACACCGGCCGATGCCGGTCTGGACTTCATCCAGAATCAGCAGGATGCCCAGCTCGCGGCACAGCGTCTCGACGCCCTTGAGGTACGCCTGCGTGGCGGGAATAACCCCCGCCTCGCCCTGAATCGGCTCGAGCATGATCGCCACAGTGCGCGAGTTCACTTCTGCGTGCAGTGCCGCCAGGTCATTGAAAGGCACCTTGCTGAAGCCCGGCAGCCCAGGTTCGCAGCGATTGCACGGCAGCGGGTCGGAAGCCGACAGCGCGCCCAGGCTGCGCCCGTGGCAAGCCTGGCTGGCGGTGATGATGTGATAGGCGCCGTTGCGGTGCAGCTGGCCCCATTTGCGCGCCAGCTTGATCGCCCCTTCGCACGCTTCGGCGCCGCTGTTCAACAGGTAGGCCTGGTCGCTGCCGGTGCTCTGGCACAGGCGGTTGACCAGCGCCAGCCGGCCGCGGCTGTGAAACCCCGAACCCGGGTTGATCAGCGCCTGGGCCTGATTGCCCAGCGCCTTGACCAGTACGCTCGGGCTATGGCCGAGGCTGTTCACCGCGCCGCCCTGGGTGAAGTCGAGGAAGGCATGCCCTTCGCTGTCCCATAACCACGAGCCCTGGCCGCGCACGAAAACCTGCGGAGCACGTTCGGTACTCGGCATCAGGCGCTCACGGGACAACTGCGGCGCATCCGCCACGGTCACCGGCGCACGCTCGGGCTCGGCGACGGCGGCAGCAGCCGAGCGACGCAGGTTGAACAGGTTCATCAGGGCTCCAACCAATCACGGTAAAGGGCGGCCAATGTGCGGTCTCAATGCCGGCACTTGATATTCAGCCTTGCCTATCAAAAGTGTTTTTCATCCGGGGTAACAATCCGGCCAGATGACCGCTGTAACCCACTGGAATACGGCGATAGACTAGGCGCCACGACGGGTTTCGACCATTTCGTTTTTCCAGCATTTTCGATAAGTGTTACTTATGGATTTCCGCCAACTGCGTTATTTCGTCGCGGTGTACGAAGAAGGCCATGTCGGCCGCGCCGCCGAGCGCCTGTCTTTGTCCCAACCCGCGCTTTCCCAGCAGATCCGCCAACTGGAGCACAGCCTCGACCTGAGCCTGTTCGAGCGCAGCAACAAGCGCCTGCTGCCGACCTTGGCCGCCCACACGCTGTACAACCATGCCCTGCCGCTGCTCGATGGCCTGCAACGGGCCCATGAGGCCATGCGCAACTTCAAGGGCCAGTCTTTGCGTACCCTGGCCATCGGCGTGCTGCAGACCGTGCGTCCCAGCCTGGTGCCACAGTTGCTCGAACGCTTGCGCAAGGCCCAGCCGCACCTTGTGGTGCAAATCTACGAACTGTCGGGGCTGGAAATCGAACGGCGCCTGCTCAATGGCAGCCTGGACATCGGCATCAGTTACCTGCCGCCGCGCCAACCCGGGCTGCATGGCCTGTTGCTGTACGAAGATGAACTGCAGTTGGTCATCCCCGACACCCATCCCTTGAAGGACTTCAAGAAGGTATCGATCCGCCAGGCCGCTGAGCTGCCCATGCTGATGCTGGGCGAAGAGTTTCAGATTCGTCAGATCTGGCAGGCGCAACTGGCCAGCCAGGGCCGTCGGCCGCAGGTGCAGGCAGAGATGAACAACATGGCGGGGATTCTCGACAGCCTGGCCCATACGGCGCTGGCTACCATCTTGCCGGGGCGGGCCAAGGACGCGGCTGAGGATGACCAGGGGCTGCTGTGGAAGCCGTTGAGCGAGCCGCGGGTGCCGCTCAAGGTCGGGCTGGTGTTCCGCGATGCGCAGCGCCAGCAAGCCTCGGTGGAGCTATTGCGTACGCTACTGGAAGAAGAGACAGACGCACGCCAACTGGGTGGCTCGCCTCTGGATGTGCTGGGCTGACAAAATACGCGCACAAAGAAAACCCCGCCGAAGCGGGGTTTTCCAGACTGTTTCCCTGTGACATCCGTATCGCCCCGCCATCCTGGCAGGTGGTCCATCGTCGTCTTCCTTGATCTGTCCTTTGCGCTTCCTGCGCAACGTCCATGTGGTAAAGATTACCTGTGGATCCAATCTGAGAACAGTGGTGAAAAGTCACCACGTCGTGTAGGAAAAAGCTTACAAAGGGGATTCATTGCGAATCTTATCGACTATTGGGGGCGCTCTGCGCCCCTTCGCGACGCAAGGCCGCTCCTACAAGTACAGCGTAACCTTCATAGCACCGCCGGCCTGTAGGAGCGGCCTTGCGTCGCGAAGGGCCGCAAAGCGGCCCCAAGATCTATCAGAACTGCTCAGCGTCCAGGAGGTACAGCGACTCGCTCCCCGCCTTCACCGACGCCACCAGCGAATCCACCCGTGGCAGCAACCGTGCAAAGTAGAACCGCGCCGTACCCAGCTTGCCCGAGTAGAACGCCTCATCCCCCTCACCCGCCTGCGCCGCACGCGCCATCAGCGCCCACATGTAGCCATAGGCCACGTAACCAAAGGCATGCAGGTACTCGACCGAGGCCGCGCCAATTTCATTGGGGTTGCCCTTGGCCTGCTCCAGCACCCACTCGGTCAGCCCGTCCAGCTGGTCGAGGTACGCGCCCAGCGGCTTGGCGAACTCGTCCAGTGCGCTGTCGGCACCGGCGATGAAGCGGCGGATCTCGTCCGAGAAGAGCTTGTAGTACGCGCCGCCACTGGCAACCACCTTGCGCCCCATCAGGTCGAGGGCCTGGATGCCGTTGGTGCCTTCGTAGATCTGCGTAATACGCACATCACGCACCAGTTGCTCCTGGCCCCACTCACGAATGTAGCCATGCCCACCGAACACCTGCTGGCCGTGCACCGCGCACTCCAAGCCCAAGTCGGTGAGGAAGGCCTTGGCCACCGGCGTCAACAGGGCCACCAGCTCTTCACTGCGCTTGCGCGTGGTGGCGTCTTCGCTGTACTTGGCACTGTCGAGTTGCAGCGCCACGTAGCTCGAGAAGGCGCGCCCGCCCTCGATCAAGGCTTTCATGGTTAGCAACATGCGCCGCACATCAGGATGGACGATGATCGGGTCGGCAGCCTTGTCCTTGGCGTGCGGGCCGGTCGGGGCGCGGCTCTGCAGGCGGTCACGGGCGTACTCAACGGCATTTTGGTAGGAACGTTCAGCCGATGCCAGGCCCTGAATGCCGACGCCCAGGCGCTCGTAGTTCATCATGGTAAACATGGCCGCCAAGCCCTTGTTGGGCTCACCGACCAGGTAGCCAACCGCTTCGTCGAAGTTCATCACACAAGTAGCTGAGGCTTGAATACCCATCTTGTGTTCAATCGAGCCACAGGTGGCCGGGTTGCGCGCGCCCAGGCTGCCGTCTTCGTTGACCAGGAACTTGGGCACCAGGAACAACGAAATGCCTTTCGGTCCCGCGGGCGCGTCCGGCAGCTTGGCCAGCACCAGGTGGATGATGTTCTCGGTCAGGTCGTGCTCACCACCGGTGATGAAGATCTTGGTGCCACTGACCTTGTAGCTGCCGTCGGCCTGGGGTTCGGCCTTGGTGCGGATGATGCCAAGGTCGGTGCCGGCATGCGGCTCGGTCAGGCACATGGAGCCAGCCCAGACGCCGGCATACATGTTGGGCAGGTACTGTTGCTTGAGCGCTTCACTGGCGTGGGCATTGATCGACAGGCAGGCACCGGCAGTCAGCATCGGGTACAAGCCGAAGGCCAGGCTAGACGCGTTGACCATTTCTTCGACCTGGGCCGAGATAACCTTGGGCATGCCCATGCCGCCGAACAAGGGATCGCCACCAACGCCCACCCAGCCACCTTCGGCGTAGGTGTTATAGGCCTCGATGAAGCCGGCCGGCGTGCTGACCGCGCCGTTTTCCCAGTGGCAGCCCTCTTCGTCGGCGGCGCGGCTGAGTGGGGCGATGGTCCTGGCCGTCACCTTGCCGGCCTCTTCCAGCACGGCGAGGGCGGTCTCGGCATCCACCACTTCGGCCAGCGCGGGCAACTGCGCCCATTGCTCGGTCACGTTGAAGACTTCATTCAAAACGAAGCGCATGTCGCGCAGGGGCGCTTTATAGTCGGCCATGACAACCTCTCACTAGTAGGGTCGGGGCGGTCTCGGGGAACCGCGACACTGGGTTGCAGGCAGTGTAACCGAACAACTTTTACGAGACATAGGGTCATCAGCTGACCGTATAGTCTTGTTTGGTCACGCCATGCGGACCGCCCCACGCTGCGATTGTTGCCCATGTACCATGACACAATTGCGCCCGGCCTCTTTGGCGCTGTACAGCGCCTGGTCGGCCGACTTGAGCACCGCCTCCGGGTTGCGATGATCGGCCTGGCGCTCGGCCACACCGATGCTGATGGTCACCGACACCGTACCGGCGCCGCTGCCAGCACGGCGCTGGCGCCCAGTCGAGTCGTCCTGCGGTCGGCTGTTCTGGTCGCGCAGCTGCATCGCATAGTTAGCGATCACCCCGCGCACAGCTTCCACATGCGGCACGCATTCTTCAGCCGTCTTGCCCGCAAAGACTAGGGCGAATTCCTCGCCACCATAACGGTAGGCGCGACCGCCACCAGTGACCTTGGACAACCGGCTGGCAACCAGGCGCAACACTTGGTCGCCGACATCGTGGCCGTGGGTGTCGTTGAATTTCTTGAAGTGGTCGACGTCGGTCATGGCGATCACATAGTTGCGCCCCAGCCGCTGCATGCGCTCGTTCAAGGCGCGGCGCCCGGGCAGGCCCGTCAGCTCGTCGCGGAAGGCCATCTGATAGGCCTCGTGCGCCACGGCCGCGGCAATCATCAACATCACCTGGCTGCACATGATGTTCAGGGTAAACGGCAGGATGAACGTCTGCGGCAGCATCCAGAACAGGCCGATCAGGCCAATGACCTGCGCCGCATGCAACGGCCTGGGCGCACGCAGGTACTGCACCACCAGCAGGATGAACACGCCGAGGAACAGCGGGTAGACCATCTGGATCAGGCTCATCCACTGGCCATGCAAGGCCGGCCAGCGGATCTCCGCCAGCCAGGCCAGCAGCGCATCGGGGTAGCTTTGCTCCAGTGCCAGCGCAACGCTGGCAACGGCAAACAACACCGCGAAGCGGGCGACCAGGTCCTGCAGCAGGTGGGTGCGCTCCTGCCAGGCGCCATACAGCCCGAACAGGGCCGGCAGCAGCAGGCACACCAAGTGGAAGATGACTGCGGCGTCTGCACGCACGTGGCCGTTGTCGCGGTAGAAGTCGGTCTGGGTGTCGAGCAGGAAGTAGGCGATGTACACCGTCACCATCAGAAACAGCTCACGCTGGCGTCGGTAAACAGCACAGTAGGCACCGCCCAATAGCAGGACCAAGGTGGGCAAGACATTGAACAGCGATGTGAAAAAGACACTGAGGTCTCTTACGTAAGCCGCCGCAAGGCCTGCCAGCAAGAGAAACAGCGAAGGCAGGAAGTGGGTTACGCGTACAGCATCAAGACGAAACAAGGGTAATCTCCAACCCGGCAGATCAATAGTGGCATTGTGCCCTTATTTCATCGGCAGCGCGCGTGAACAGTTGAATACAGTCTGATGCCGCCCCTGTGTAGGCATCTGGCTACAAAATAAAAAAACCCGCCTGCCGGTGAGGGCAGGCGGGTTTTTGTGCACGCGGTGGGTCAGTAAGAGAGGCCGAAGTGCTCTTCGTCCATCGCCATCAGGTTCCCAGCACCCGACAGCATGGTCGCCACATGGGTACGGGTGCGCGGCAGGATGCGCTGGAAGTAGAAGCGCGCGGTCTGCAGCTTGGCGGTGTAGAACGCCACTTCTTCAGTACCGGCAGCCAGTTTCTCGGCAGCCAAGCGGGCGATGTCGGCCCAGAAGTAAGCCAGGCAGGCGTAACCGGAGTACATCAGGTAATCGACCGAAGCGGCACCCACTTCTTCGCGATCCTTCATGGCTGCCATACCCACTTTCATGGTCAGCTCGCCCCATTCCTTGTTGATGGCCGCCAATGGCTCAACGAACTCTTTGACTGCCTCGTTGCCTTCCTGCGCCTGGCAGAACTTGTGCACGATCTTGGTAAAGCCCTTCAGCGCTTCGCCTTGGGTCATCAGCACTTTACGGCCGAGCAGGTCCAGCGCCTGGATACCGGTGGTGCCTTCGTACAGCATGGAGATACGGCTGTCGCGCACGTTCTGCTCCATGCCCCACTCGGCGATAAAGCCATGGCCGCCGTAGATCTGCACGCCGTGGTTGGCAGCCTCGAAACCGACTTCGGTCATGAAGGCCTTGGCGATCGGGGTCATGAAGGCCAGCAGGGCGTCGGCTTTTTTGCGCTCTTCCTCGTCCTGGCTGTACTTGACGATATCCACCTGCTTGGCGGTGAAGTAGACCATGGCGCGGTTGCCTTCGGCGAAGGCCTTCATGGTCAGCAGCATGCGGCGCACGTCCGGGTGGACGATGATCGGGTCAGCCGCCTTTTCAGGGGCTTTAGGGCCGGTCAGCGAACGCATCTGCAGGCGCTCACGGGCGTATTTCAGGCCACCTTGGAACGCCACTTCGGCGTGGGCCAGGCCTTGCAGCGCGGTGCCCAGGCGAGCAGTGTTCATGAAGGTGAACATGCAGTTCAGGCCTTTGTTGGCCGGGCCGATCAGGTAGCCGGTAGCGCCGTCGAAGTTCATCACGCAGGTGGCGTTACCGTGGATGCCCATTTTGTGCTCGATCGAGCCACAGGTCACCGCGTTGCGCTCACCGATTGCGCCGTCGGCGTTGGGCAGGAACTTGGGCACGATGAACAGCGAGATGCCTTTGGTGCCGGCCGGTGCATCGGGCAGGCGGGCCAGGACGATATGGACGATGTTATCGGCCATGTCGTGCTCACCGGCGGAGATGAAGATCTTGGTGCCGGACACTTTGTACGACCCGTCGGCCTGTGGCTCGGCCTTGGTGCGCAGCATGCCCAGGTCGGTACCGCAGTGCGGCTCGGTCAGGCACATGGTGCCAGTCCACTCGCCGCTGACCAGCTTGGTCAGGTAGGTGTGCTGTTGCTCTTCGGTGCCGTGCTCAGAAATGGTGTTCATCGCGCCATGGGACAGGCCTGGGTACATGCCCCACGACCAGTTCGACTCACCGACCATCTCGCTCAGGGCCAGGCCCAGCGACTCTGGCAGGCCTTGGCCACCGTGGGCCACGTCGTGGGCCAGGCTCGGCCAGCCACCTTCGACGAATTGCTCGTAGGCCGCTTTGAAACCGGTCGGCGTCTTCACCCCCGACTCGCTCCAGGTGCAGCCTTCCTGATCGCCAACGCGGTTCAGCGGGGCCAGTACCTGCTCACAGAATTTCGCACCTTCTTCGAGGATCGCGTCGACCATGTCGGGCGTGGCGTCCTGGCAACCCGGCAGGCTCTGATAATGCGCTTCGTAGCCGAGCAGTTCGTCGCGAACGAAACGGATATCACGCAAGGGGGCTTTGTAGTCAGGCATTGCGATGAACCTCTGTGATGAGTTCGGGGGTGATCGGAGCTGCCGGCAAGGCTTGGCGGCCGTCGATCAAACAGTTGTTTGAAACTTACGTTTAGCGCGAGCGGATGTCAAGGAGGGACGATAGTGCCATTTACGCCACGAAAAATGGCGTTTACGCCACCCCACACCTTAAATCAACACAACCCCTTGTAGGAGCAGCCTTGTGCTGCGAAGAGGCCAGCGATAAAAATGAACATTCCCAGGGTGTTTAGCGGCCTGTTCGCAGCACAAGGCTGCTCCTACAGAGGGCGCGCAGGGGCGTCATGAGGCGCAAGGGAAGCCCGCGCCCACAAAGGAAGAGTCGCTAAGTTGAGTGCCGCGAGGGATCAGGCGTAGGTGTCGATGATCCGGCCGAGCATTTCGTCGGATGCCTTGACGACTTTTGCGCCAAGCTCGACTTCATGTTTGCCCAGTGCCAGTTGCACGGTACTGGTGGCCAAGTCCATCTGCTGGCTGCGATCGACAGCGCGCAGACGCTCAGCCTGGAAGTCGCTCGACTGGCTGGTGGCGGTGCGTTCGGCGGTATTGTTGGCGATCTGGCTGGCGGCTTGATCGACGCGGTTCTGGCCATTTTGGATTGCGCTGAGGCCCGCGTAATAGGCGGAGCTGCCGGTGATTTCCATGTCAGGACTCCATTGACGCTGGATGACGAACAGGCCTCATTAAAGCAGCAGATGGCAAAAAAGGCCCGTTTAAATCGTCAATGGCCCAATGCCAGTCGATAGGCAGCGGCCGTTAATCCAGCAAATCCAGTTGCAAATGCTCAGCCACCATATCGGCACTCGCCAGCTTCAATTTCGGTACCCGCCCCAGGCACGGCGCCGGCAAGCGCTCGGCGAGGCTGGCCAGGTTCTCTTCCACGCGCGATGTGCGCGGTTCGATGATATTCGCCACCCAGCCCGCCAGTTGCAGCCCATCGCGGGCAATCGCTTCGGCGCTGAGCAAGGCATGGCTGATACAGCCTAGGCGCACCCCAACCACCAGGATCACAGGCAGCTGCAGGGCAATGGCCAGGTCAGACAGGTTAGCCTGGCCCGACAGCGGCACACGCCAGCCACCGGCGCCTTCGATCAAGGTGAAGTCGGCATTTTGCTGCAGCACGTTGCGCATCGCCGCCAGCAGCTCGGGCACACCCAGCGTGACGCCCGCCTCGCGCGCGGCCACATGCGGCGCAATCGCAGGCTCGAAGGCGAATGGGTTGACCTGTTCGTACGGCAATTTGATCGTGCTTTCATCGATCAGCGCCTGTGCGTCGCTGTTGCGCAGCCCCTTTGCGGTTACCGTGCAACCCGACGCCACCGGCTTGGCGCCCAATGTGCTCATGCCCTGCAACCGCGCTGCATGCAGCAGGCCGGCGGCAATCGTGGTCTTGCCGACATCGGTATCGGTACCGGCAATGAAATAGGCCTGGCTCATCTGACTCCCCTTACGCCTGTGGCTTGCGCAACACACCATAGACCACTTGGTAAGTGGCGGGCAGCCCCTGAGGCTGGCGAAATGCCTCATAGGCCTGCAACAAGCCCTGCATGCGGGCACGGCCAGTGAGCCCCGAAGGGCGGCCCGGGTTGATATTGTGCGCGCCAAGCGCCTTCAGTTCGTGGGTCAGGCTGCGTACATCGGGGTAGTGCAACACGTGCGCGCGCTGCTGCAGGGTCACCTGCTCGAAGCCACTGCCCGCGCACAGGCGCTGGTAATCGTCAAAACGGCGGAAGCGGTTGACATGCACCAGGCCATCCACGGCTTGCCAGCTGGCACGTAGCTCATCGAGGGTGCCGACGCATAGGCTGCTGAAGGCCAGAACCCCGCCTGGGCGCAACACCCGGCGCGCCTCGTCCAGCACACTGGCGAACTGCCCGCACCACTGCACCGCCAGGCTGGAGAACACCAGATCGACACTGGCATCGCGCAGCGGCAAGCGCTCGGCATCGCCGGCCACGTGATACTGCGCGCCGCGTTGTTCGTTGCGGGCATGGCGCAGCATGCCTTCGGCGATATCCACCGCCACGCCACTGGCCTGCGCGAAGCGCTCGGCCAGCGCCCGGCTGAAGTGGCCGGTGCCGCTGCCCAGGTCCAGCCAACGCGACGGTGCCAAGCCCTCTGGCAACTGGCCCAGCAGGTTCAGGCCGACGTCGCGCTGCAACGCCGCGACGCTGTCGTAGCTGGCCGCCGCGCGGGAAAACGAGGCTGCCACCTGGCGCTTGTCCGGCAGCGCGCCGGGCAGGGTCGGACGGGAAAGGTCAGTCATCGCCACTCTCATGCAGAAAACTCTTGATACCCGCCGCCAACTCCTGTGGGTATTCCAGCAGGAACGCGTGGGAACTCTCTTCGACCAGGCCGACTTCCACGTCTGGCAACAGTTCGCTCAGGGCCTTGGCAGCTTCCGCCGGCACCAGTGCGTCGCTGCCGGCAAACACGTGCAACTGCGGCCCGGTGTAGTATTGCAGCGCAGCGCGGGTATCCAGTTGCGCCAGCACCTGCAAGCCGCTGGCCAGGTACAGCGGGTCGGTGTCGGGTACCCCGACGCCTAGCTGACGCAGCAAAGTGCGCGGTTGCAAGGCGCCGTCGCTGCACAGGGTGCGGAAGCGTTTGAGGGTTACCTGGGTGTGGCTGCGGCAACCGTCGAGGAAGGTGCCGAAGGTGTCTTCGGCCATGCCGTGGGGCCAGTCTGGCCGCGCCACGAAACTGGGGTTGCTAGCCAAGGTCAGCAAACCACAGCAGTGATCGCCGCGCTTGCTTGCCAACTCAGTGGCCAACATGCCCCCGAGCGACCAGCCGCCCAGCCAGGTGTCGGTCGGCAGTTTGCGGTCGAGGTGATCGACCCAGGCCTGCACGTCGGTTTCGGCCAGTTCCGGCAGGGGCATCAGTTCGACCTGCAGGCGGGCATCCTGGGCGCGCAGGCTGGCCGCCAACGGCTCCAGCGCAGCAGTACCCAGGCCCCATCCGGGAAGAAGGATCAGTCGGTTACGCATCGGCGGCCTCCAGCTGTGGATAACACTCGGCCAATGCATTCAACAATAGCTGCACCTGCGCCTCGCTGTGCGCGGCGCTCAAGGTAACCCGCAAGCGTGCGCTGCCGGCAGGCACGGTGGGCGGGCGGATGGCAGTGACTAGCAGGCCACGTTCGCGCAACATCTGCGACAGGCGCAGCGCTTGTGCGCTGTCGCCAATCAGGATCGGCTGGATCGGCGTCGGGCTGTCCATCAGTTGCAGGCCGATCTGTTCGGCACCCAGGCGGAACTGGCGGATCAACGCGGCCAGGTGCTCACGGCGCCAGGTTTCGCGGCGCAGCAGCTCCAGGCTCTTGAGTGTCGCGCAGGCCAGCGCCGGAGGCTGGCTAGTGGTGTAGATGTAGGGCCGGGCAAACTGCACCAGCGCTTCGATCAACGCTTCGCTGCCGGCGACAAAAGCACCCGCCGTACCGCAGGCCTTGCCCAGCGTACCGATCAGCACAGGCACATCATCGATGCCCAGGCCGAAGTGCTCGACGATACCGCCACCTTGCGTACCCAACGTGCCCAGGCCATGGGCATCATCGACCATCAGCCAGGCGCCGCGGGCGCGGGCAACCTTGGCCAAAGCCGGCAAATCGGCAAGGTCGCCATCCATGCTGAACACCCCGTCGGTTACCACCAGGGTATTGCCGACAGCCTTGTCCAGGCGGCTTGCCAGGCTGGCCGGGTCGTTGTGCAGATAGCGGTTGAAACGGGCGCCGCTCAGCAGCCCGCCGTCGAGCAAGGACGCGTGGTTAAGGCGGTCCTGCAACACCGTGTCGCCCTGCCCCACCAGCGCGGTGATTGCACCCAGGTTGGCCATGTAGCCGGTGGAGAACAACAGCGCGCGTGGGCGCCCAGTGAGTTCTGCCAAGGCCTCCTCGACCTGGTGGTGCGGCGTGCTGTGGCCAACCACCAGGTGCGACGCGCCGCCACCGACACCCCACTGCTCAGCGCCCGCTTGCCACGCAGCAATCACCTCGGGGTGGTTGGCAAGGCCTAGGTAATCATTGCTGCAAAACGCCAACAGCGGCTGGCCATCGACCACCACTTCAGGCCCTTGCGGGCTCTCCAGCAGGGGCCGTTGCCGATACAGGTCTGCGGCACGCCGTTCGGCCAGGCGCGCCGCCAGGTCAAAGGCCATCTCAGGCCGAGGCTGCGTTGTAGAACATCTCGCTGCTGCGCTGTTCGACCAGCGCCTGCTCGATGGCCGCCTGGTGCACTTCATCGGCATGCTCTTCGCGGGCCTCAGGCTTGATGCCGAGGCGGGCGAACAGCTGCATGTCTTTGTCAGCCTGCGGGTTGGCGGTGGTCAGCAGTTTTTCGCCATAGAAGATCGAGTTGGCGCCAGCCATGAAGGCCAGGGCCTGCATCTGTTCGTTCATCTGCTCGCGGCCGGCCGACAGGCGCACATGCGACTTGGGCATCAGCAGGCGGGCCACCGCCAGCATGCGGATGAAATCGAACGGGTCGACATCTTCTTCCTCCGCCAGCGGCGTGCCGGCGACCTTGACCAGCATGTTGATCGGTACCGACTCCGGGTGCTCCGGCAGGTTGGCCAACTGGATCAGCAGGCCGGCGCGGTCGTCCAGCGACTCGCCCATGCCGAGGATGCCGCCAGAGCAAATCTTCATCCCGGCATCGCGCACATAGGCCAGGGTCTGCAGGCGCTCGCTGTAGGTGCGGGTGGTGATGATGCTGGCGTAGAACTCCGGCGAGGTGTCGAGGTTGTGGTTGTAGTAGTCGAGGCCGGCTTGGGCCAGGGCCTGGGTCTGGTCTCGGTCGAGCTTGCCGAGGGTCATGCAGGTTTCCAGGCCCATGGCCTTCACCCCTTTGACCATCTCCAGCACGTAGGGCATGTCCTTGGCCGACGGGTGCTTCCACGCCGCGCCCATGCAGAAGCGGGTCGAGCCGATGGCTTTGGCGCGGGCAGCTTCTTCCAGCACCTTCTGCACTTCCATCAGCTTCTGTTTTTCCAGCCCGGTGTTGTAGTGGCCGGACTGCGGACAATATTTGCAATCTTCTGGGCAGGCGCCGGTCTTGATCGACAGCAGGGTCGAAACCTGAACACGGTTCGGGTCGAAGTGCGCGCGGTGTACGGTCTGCGCCTGGAACAGCAGGTCATTGAACGGTTGCTGGAACAGCGCCTTGACCTCGGCCAAGGTCCAGTCGTGACGTGTTGTTGCAGTTGTGCTGGCGCTCATCGGCGTTTCCTTGTTTAGGCTGTAACTGGCGCCGGGACAGGAAAGCCCGCCAGCGCATCACGGATAGCTCGCATAGTCATGGAAGGCCTATGAACTGTCAACCCAACCTGAAAGCACTGGTTTACAACTGTATAAATAATAACCAAATCTGTTTGCTGTGCGACACACCTGCCGAACAGGCATACCCGTTGTGTGTGGCCTGCGAGCAGGAACTGCCTTGGCTGGCGGACCATTGCCTGCGCTGCGCCCTGCCACTGCCGATGGCCAACCTGACCTGCGCCCAGTGTTGTCGCCGTTCACCGGCGTTCGAGCACGTCGTCGCGCTGTGGCATTACGGGTTCCCGGTCGACACGCTGATCAGCCGTTTCAAGCACAACCGCCAGTGGCCGATGGGGCGGTTGATGGCCGAACTGCTGGGGCATGGCCTGCAACACCGCTACGCAGAGGGCTTGATGCAACCTGACCTGCTGTTGCCTGTTCCGTTGGCCAAGCGTCGACTGCGTGAGCGCGGCTTTAACCAGGCCGGCATGCTGACGCGCTGGTTGTCGGCGCAACTGGGCATCGGCTGCGACGAGCGGCTGTTGTTGCGCACACGTGAGACACCGGCGCAGCAACATCTGGACGCCAAAGCCAGGCGGCGCAACCTGCGCCAGGCATTCTGTGTCGCCGGCCATACCTCGCTGCAGGGCAGGCATGTAGCGGTCATCGACGACGTGCTGACCACCGGCACCACCGCCCAGGCCATCGCCGAAGTGTTAGCCAAGGCGGGGGCACGCAGGGTGGATGTGTATTGCCTGGCGCGCACGCCCAAGCCTGGGCAGATTTAATCGTGCAGGCCTGTATGGCTTGACGGTGCGCTGCCATGAAGGCACCGTCCCTTGATCAACTGCTGAAAACCCTGCCTATGCCCCTCCCTAGCCTCCTCACCCAGCACATCGTCCGCCGCCCGCAACGCATCGCGCTGCTGCAGCACATCGCCGAGCAAGGCTCGATCACCCGCGCCGCCAAGGCTGCAGGCATCAGCTACAAGTCTGCCTGGGACGCCATCGACGAACTCAACAACCTGGCCAGCCAGCCCTTGGTCGAGCGCAGCACCGGCGGGCGTGGTGGCGGCGGCGCGCGGCTGTCGTCCGAGGGCGAACGCGTGCTGCGGCTGTATCAGCGTTTGCAGGCACTGCAGGCGCAGGTGCTGGAGGCGGCCGAAGAGTCCAGCGACCTCGACCTGCTCGGGCGCCTGATGCTGCGCACCAGTGCGCGTAACCAGTTGCAAGGCAAGGTCAGCGGCCTGCGCCGCGAAGGCCGGCATGACCGTGTAAGCCTGGCGTTGGGCGGCGGGCTGGAGATCGAGGCGCTGATCACCCACGACAGCACTGCACGGCTGGAGCTGACATTGGGGACGATGGTCGTGGCATTGCTCAAGGCAGGCTGGGTGCAGTTGCTTGGGGAGGGTGATGAAGCCGACGCCGGCAGCAACTGCCTGAAGGCGACGGTGGACGAACTGCTGGCGCAAGCCAACGGCCCTAGCGAAGTGCGGCTGGCGTTGGGTAATGGGCAGACATTGTGTGCGTTTGCCGAGCAGGACTGGCTGGCGCGTCATCGCGTTGCGACCGCGAGCACGGTGCGGGTGCAGTTCCACCCTTCTTATGTGCTGCTTGGGGTTCCGGTGTAGGAGTAGCCTTGTGCTGCGCCTACACAGGGTGGGTCAAGCCGGTTGGGCCGGGTGGAATGCGCTACCATGGCCCCATGCAGCTCATCCCCGGAGTCACCATGTCCCACCCCTTCGACACCCTCACCCCCGACCTGGTCCTGGACGCCGTGGAAAGCATTGGCTTTCTCAGCGACGCCCGGATCCTGGCCCTGAACAGCTACGAGAACCGCGTCTATCAGGTGGGCATCGAAGACTCGCAGCCGCTGATCGCCAAGTTCTACCGCCCAGGCCGCTGGAGCGATGAGGCCATCCTCGAAGAGCACCGCTTCACCGCCGAACTTGCCGATTGCGAAGTGCCGGTGGTCGCGCCTTTGCAACATGACGGCCGCACGCTGTTCGAGCACCAGGGTTTTCGCTTCACCCTGTTCCCCCGCCGCGGTGGCCATGCCCCGGAGCCCGGCAACCTCGACCAGCTGTATCGCCTCGGCCAGTTGCTCGGCCGCCTGCACGCCGTGGCCGCGACACGCCCGTTCGAGCACCGCGAAGCATTGGCTGTGGACAACTTTGGCCACGCGTCACTGCAAACCCTGCTTGAGGGCAACTTCGTACCACGGGAATTGCTACCTGCTTTCGAGTCCGTCGCCCGCGACCTGCTGAAACGGGTTGAGGACATCTACGCGCGCACCCCGCACAAAGTGATGCGCCTGCACGGAGACCTGCACCCCGGCAACCTGATGCATCGCGACGAGGTGTATCACGTCGTCGACCTCGACGACTGCCGCATGGGCCCAGCGGTGCAAGACCTGTGGATGATGCTCGCCGGCAGCCGCGAGGAACGCCTCGGCCAACTGGCAGAGCTGATCGACGGCTACAACGAGTTCCACGACTTCGACCCGCGCGAGCTGCCCCTGATCGAGCCCTTGCGAGCCCTGCGACAATTGCACCACAGCGCCTGGCTGGCCCGCCGCTGGGACGACCCGGCCTTCCCGCGCAGCTTTCCCTGGTTTGGCCAACCGCGCTACTGGGGCGACCAGATTCTGGCACTGCGCGAGCAAATGGCGGCCCTCGATGAACAACCACTGAAATTGTTCTAGATGTGTGCTGACCTCTGTCTACAATAGGCGTCGCTTTATTTAGCTACCTAAGCAAGGATTCTGCATGCACGCCGCAAACCCGCAACGCGGGTACATCCTGGGCCTCAGCGCCTACATCATTTGGGGCCTGTTCCCCCTTTACTTCAAAGCCATCCAGAGCGTCCCCGCCGTAGAGATCATCGTCCACCGGGTGCTCTGGTCGGCGTTATTCGGTTCGCTGCTGCTATTGGTATGGAAGCACCCTGGCTGGTGGCGCGAACTGCGCGACAACCCGCGCAGGCTGGCCATCCTCGCCCTGAGCGGCGCGCTGATCGCGGGTAACTGGCTGACGTATGTGTGGTCGGTGAACAACGGCCGCATGCTCGAAGCCAGCCTGGGCTACTACATCAACCCGCTGATCAACGTGTTGCTGGGCATGCTCATCCTCGGCGAGCGCCTGCGCCGCCTGCAATGGCTGGCGGTGGCCATGGCGGCCGTGGGGGTGGCCCAGCAGGTGTGGCAAGTGGGCAGCCTGCCCTGGGTGTCGCTGGTACTGGCGCTGAGCTTCGGCTTTTATGGGTTGATCCGCAAACAGGCGCCGGTGGCGGCGCTGCCGGGCCTGGTGGTGGAAACCTGGATGTTGGTGCCGCTGGCCCTTGGCTGGATGTTGCTGCATCCCGCTGCCCTGAGCGCGCAGGGCGCGTTCTACACCAGCAGTGAAGCGTTGTGGTTGATGGCGGCAGGGCCAGTGACCCTGGTGCCGCTGGTGTGCTTCAACGCCGCCGCGCGACACCTGCCGTATACCACCTTGGGCTTCCTGCAGTACCTGGCGCCGACGCTGGTGTTGCTGCAGGCAGTGTTGCTGTTTGACGAGCATTTGTCGTCGAGCACGCTGGTGGCGTTCATGTTCATCTGGGCGGGTTTGGCGATCTATAGCGTCGATGCCTGGCTGAATTTGCGCAAACGCGCCTGATCAAAAAATGATCAAATCTCTGCAGGCCATGTAGTCCGTGGCCTGCAGAGACATCTCCAGAGGTTATCCACACCCTCGTCCCCGTGCTTTGTGCACAAGCTGCTGATTATTGGGCGTTTTTTGATCAAAACGTTGCAAGGCCCATGTTACCTGGGCTGGAGAGGTGCGCCCCCAGGTTATCCACAGGGCCGTACCTGTGAAATGGGGGATAACCCTGGGGTCCGCTTCGCGGCCCATTCGCAGCACAAGGCTGCTCCTACAGAGGTTGCGCGGTACCTGTAGGAGCAGCCTTGTGCTGCGAATGGGCCGCAAAGCGGACCCGGCAATCTCAAATCAATCCTCCGCCCGCAACTCCAACTCCACCATTAAATCATCCGCCAAGCTCTCCAACCGTTGCCGCAGCTCATCCAGCGACAACGTCAACGGCAAGGCCAACAGCGCATTGGCATGAAACAGCGGCTCGCTGCTCATCGGTGCAGGGCGCACTTCGGTGGTAAAGCGCTCCAGGTTCACCCCTAGATCGGCCAGCAGCCGGGTGATATCACGCACGATCCCCGGCCGGTCATTGCCCACCAGCTCCATGGCGATCGGCTTCCAGGTGCACGAGGGCTCGATGCCGCTCTCGGCAATCAATACGCGAATGTCGTACCGCGCCAAGCCCTGCAACGACGCCACCAGCTCTGTGTAATTTTCTGCCGGCACCGCCACCCGCAGGATGCCGGCAAACTGCCCGGCCATGCGTGACATGCGGCTTTCCAGCCAGTTGCCGCTGTGGTCGGCGATGCATTGGGCAATGCGTTCGACCTGCCCGGCCTTGTCAGGGGCAATCACAGTGAGTACAAGATGATCCACAAGCCCTTCCTCTGCGTCGAACCGCGCTGGGCGGCGATAAACCGGGGGATCGATTGAGTATAGGCAAGGCGCGGCAACCTGCCGCAGGGCAATCGACATAACGAATCGTGTACTGTTTCAAGATTTATCTGGAACAATCCACCTGTTTTTTGCGAACATACCCACTCCCAGCGTGACCATACGCGACCAACGGGTCGCACAACGACGCTTTTAGTCTGATTTTGCCCCGCCTACTGCTTCATGTAGTATCCCGTGGCGCGGACTACAAAACGTCGTTTGGATGTCTGCCAAGGCGCCTGTAAAAATACGCACACTGCCCGCCAGCCCGTCTGGCAGGCCGCACCCAGCCGCCCTAGGGTTCATTCACCCAGGGCACGCACTGGTGCCGTGTTTAGAGAAGCGCTACAGGCTTAATACAGAAGAGCGAAATAGCTGAGCAGAGTGAGGCAAGCAATGACTGGATACGTTCAAGTCGGTGGCCTTCAGGTCGCCAAGGTCCTGTACGACTTCGTGAACAACGAAGCCATCCCAGGGACCGGCATCGTCGCCGAGCAGTTCTGGGCAGGTGCAGAGAAGATCATCAATGACCTCGCTCCAAAGAACAAAGCCCTGCTCGCCAAGCGCGACGAGCTGCAAGCCAAGATCGACGCCTGGCACCAGGCACGCAAAGGCCAGGCCCATGACGCCGTAGCCTACAAAAGCTTCCTCCAGGAAATCGGCTATCTGCTGCCACAAGCCGACGATTTCCAGGCCACCACACAAAACGTGGACGAAGAAATCGCCCGCATGGCCGGCCCGCAGCTGGTAGTGCCGGTGATGAACGCCCGTTTCGCCCTGAACGCCGCCAACGCCCGCTGGGGCTCGCTCTACGACGCCTTGTATGGCACCGATGCCATCAGCGATGAAGGCGGCGCCGAGAAAGGCCAGGGTTACAACAAAGCGCGTGGCGACAAGGTCATCGCCTTCGCCCGTGCCTTCCTTGACGAAGCCGCGCCACTGGCTGCGGGCTCGCATGTCGACTCCACCGCCTACAGCATCCAGGGCGGCAAGCTGGTGGTCGCCCTCAAGGGTGGCAGCAACAGCGGCCTGCGTGACGACGCACAACTGATCGGCTTCGTCGGTGACGCCGCCGCGCCAACCGCCGTGCTGCTCAAGCACAACGGCCTGCACTTCGAAATCCAGGTCGATGCCAGCACCCCGGTCGGCAGCACCGATGCCGCCGGCGTCAAAGACATCCTGATGGAATCGGCCCTGACCACCATCATGGACTGCGAAGACTCGGTCGCGGCCGTAGACGCCGATGACAAGGTCATCGTTTACCGCAACTGGCTGGGCCTGATGAAAGGCGACCTGGCCGAAAGCGTGAACAAGGGTGGCAAGACCTTCACCCGTACCATGAACCCAGACCGCGAGTACGCCGCGCCTAACGGTGGCAGCGTCACCCTGCACGGTCGTTCGCTGTTGTTCGTGCGCAACGTGGGTCACCTGATGACCAACCCGGCGGTCCTCGATGCCCAGGGCAACGAAATCCCGGAAGGCATCCAGGACGGGCTGTTCACCAACCTGATCGCCCTGCACAACCTCAACGGCAACACCAGCCGCAAGAACACCCGCACCGGCAGCGTGTACATCGTCAAGCCGAAGATGCACGGCCCTGAAGAAGTGGCCTTTGCCGCCGAAATCTTCAGCCAGGTCGAGGACCTGCTGGGCATGCCGCGCAACACCGTCAAGGTCGGCATCATGGACGAGGAACGCCGCACCACGGTCAACCTCAAGTCCTGCATCAAGGCAGCCGCCGAGCGCGTAGCGTTCATCAACACCGGCTTCCTCGACCGCACCGGTGACGAAATCCACACCTCCATGGAGGCCGGCGCTGTCGTGCGCAAAGGCGCCATGAAGAACGAGAAGTGGATCGGCGCTTACGAGAACAACAACGTCGACGTCGGCCTGGCCACCGGCCTGCAAGGCCGTGCGCAGATCGGCAAAGGCATGTGGGCCATGCCCGACCTGATGGCCGCCATGCTCGAGCAGAAAATCGCTCACCCGCTGGCCGGCGCCAACACCGCCTGGGTACCTTCGCCGACTGCCGCGACCCTGCATGCCCTGCACTACCACAAGGTCGATGTGCAGGCACGTCAGCGCGAGCTGGCTACGCGCACCCCGGCGTCGGTCGACGACATTCTGGCTATCCCGCTGGCCGCCGACACCAACTGGTCGGACGAAGAGATCCGCAACGAGCTGGACAACAACGCCCAAGGCATCCTCGGTTACGTGGTGCGCTGGATCGATCAGGGCGTAGGTTGCTCGAAAGTGCCGGACATCAACAACGTCGGCCTGATGGAAGACCGCGCCACCCTGCGCATCTCGGCCCAGTTGCTGGCCAACTGGCTGCGCCATGGCGTGGTCAGCGAGGCGCAGGTGCTGGAAAGCCTCAAGCGCATGGCGGTGGTGGTTGACCAGCAGAACGCCAGTGACGCCCTGTACCGCCCGATGGCGTCGAGTTTCGACGACAACATCGCGTTTCAGGCGGCTGTGGAGCTGGTGATCGAAGGTGGCAAGCAGCCGAACGGTTATACCGAGCCGGTGCTGCACCGCCGTCGTCGCGAGTTCAAGGCGCGTAACGGGCTGTAAATCGCAAGGGGCCGCTGTGCGGCCCATTCGCGGGCAAGCCCGCTCCTACAGGTACCCCACTCAGCTCGAATGCAGTGGGGTACCTGTGGGAGCGGGCTTGCCCGCGAATGCTATGGCACAAGCAACCGACCTACTTGAGCCCTAACTCTTTCTTCACCAACCCCAGCAGTTTCCCCAGATCCACCGGCTTCAACAGAAAATCCACCACCCCCAGGTGCATCACATCCACCGCCTCTTTCACATCGGTGTCGCCCGACACCACGATGATCGACAACGCCGCCCGCTCCGTCTCGCGCACCTGCCGGATCAGTTCCAGGCCATCCTTGGGCTCCATGCGCAGGTCGGTGATCATCAAGGCGATCCTCGGCTCGTAATACAGCTTGAACATGGCCTCCTGGGCACCGTCAGCCGTCATGCAGTCGATGCCTCTGCTTTTCAGGTACAGGCACAAAGCCTCGCTGTTCACCGGATTATCATCCACCACCAGCACCACCGGTCGGGGCGCAACAGGCGCACTTACCACGGCCAGTGCCTCGCGTTCGGCGTCACTCAGGAGGTCGTCATGCTCAACCATGGTCATCTCGTCAAAAAGTCGTGCTCACGGTAAGACCGCAACTTGCGATATTGATCACACGCCGCTCATAGACTTACGTCCAATGGGCACCACAGCGCAGCCAGCCGACCATGGAGACCGAGAACAACAAGGCCGGCACCTATATATAGATATATATAGTTCGGCGTAGCGATACGGTCAGCTTCATGAGTAAAAAGGACGCCTACAGCCAGGCGGGCAGGACGGCTGTGCTACAGAACATACAAGGCACGTTGCAGTTTCTGCAGCGCTTCCCCCCGTTCAACCAGATGGAGCACGGCCACCTGGCGTACCTGGTCGAGCAGTGCCAGCTGCGCTTCTATGCCAGCGGCGAAAGCATCGTCAAACCCGCCGATGGCCCGGTCGAGCACTTCTACATCGTCAAGCAGGGGCGCGTCGTCGGCGAGCGCCAGCACCTGGTCAAACCCGGGGTGGAAACCACCTTCGAGATCACCAGCGGCGAGTGCTTCCCCCTGGCCGCGCTGCTGGGCGAGCGTGCCACCCGCACCGAGCACCTGGCCGGTGAGGACACCTTCTGCCTGCAACTGAACAAGGCCGCGTTCATCCGCGTGTTCTCCTTGTCAGAAGCCTTTCGCGACTTCGCCCTGCGCGGGGTCAGCAGCCTGCTCGACCAGGTCAACCAGCAAGTGCGCCAACGCGCCGTGGAAACCCTCGGCACCCAGTACTCGTTAAATACCCCCCTGGGCGAACTGGCCATGCGTCACCCGGTGGTCTGCAGCCCCGACATGCCGCTGCGCGACGCGGTGCGGTTGATGCACGAGCAGCAGGTCGGCAGCATTGTCGTGGTCGACCCCGCACGCTACCCGATCGGCATCTTCACCCTGCGCGACCTGCGCCAGGTGGTGGCGGCCGCCGATGCCGACCTGGGCGCTCCGATCGAGCAGCACATGACCGCCAAACCGTTCTACCTCAGCCCGCTGGCCAGCGCCTTCGACGCCGCCATGGCCATGACCGAGCGGCACATCGCCCATGTTTGCCTGGTGGACAACCAGCGCCTGTGCGGCGTGGTCTCCGAACGTGACCTGTTCTCCCTGCAACGGGTCGACCTGGTGCACCTGGCGCGTACCATTCGTCATGCACCGCGCCTGGAAACCCTGGTTTCCCTGCGCGGTGAAATCAGCCAACTGGTCGAGCGCATGCTTGCCCACGGCGCCTCCTCGACGCAGATCACCCAGATCATCACGCTGCTGAACGACCACACCGTCTGCCGGGTAATCGAACTGGCCCTGGCCGAGCGCGGCGACCCAGGCGTGCCCTTCAGCTGGCTGTGTTTCGGCAGCGAAGGGCGGCGCGAGCAGACCCTGCACACCGACCAGGACAACGGCATCCTGTTCGAAGCCCGCGACAGCGCCGAAGCCGACGCGATCCGGGCCCGCCTGCTGCCACTGGCGCAGTACATCAACCAATGCCTGGCCCAGTGCGGTTTTACCCTGTGCAAAGGCAATGTCATGGCCGGCAACCCCGAGTTGTGCCTGTCACGTAGCGAATGGGCGCAGCGCTTCGCCGGCTTCGTTCGCGAGGCCAGCCCGGAAAACCTGCTGGCTTCGAGCATCTATTTCGACCTGCGCGTGGTCTGGGGCGACGAGCAAGGCTGTGAGCAACTGCGCCAAAGCCTGTTGGTGCAGGTGGCCGACAACCGCCTCTTCCAGCGCATGATGGCCGACAACGCCATGCGCCAGCGCCCGCCCGTGGGCCGCCTGCGTGAATTCGTGCTGACCCGTCAAGGTAATGACAAGGCCGCCACCCTCGACCTCAAGGTGCAGGGGCTGACGCCCTTCGTCGATGGTGCGCGGTTGCTGGCCCTGGCCAATGGCATCGGCGCCTGCAACACCCACGAGCGCCTGCGCCAGCTGGTGACCAAGGGCGTCATTGAACCACTCGACGGCGCGGCGTATGAAGAGGCTTACCACTTCATTCAGCAAACCCGCATGCAGCAGCACCAGCGCCAGACCCGCGATAACCTGCCCTACTCCAACCGCGTCGACCCAGACAGCCTCAACCACCTGGACCGGCGCATCCTGCGGGAATCGCTGCGCCAGGCGCAGCGCCTGCAAAGCAGCCTGGCCTTGCGGTACCAGCTATGAGCCTGTTCGCCTGGCTACGCCCCAGCCTGCCCGACCTGGACGACGCCTCGCGCCAGCGCCTGGCGCAGTTGCCCAAGCCGTCGGCGCTGGGGGTGTGCACGTTGCGTGAACAGCGCTGGGTGGTGCTGGACCTGGAAACCAGCGGCCTGAACCCCAATCGTGACCAGGTATTGTCGATTGGCGCCGTGGCCATCGAAGACGGAGCCATCGACTTTGCCCAGCAGTTTGAACGCACCCTGTACCGCCCGACACAGAAGACCAACGCCAGCGTATTGATCCACGGGCTGGGGCCCAGTGCCCTGGCGGCCGGCTGCGACCCGGTCGAGGCCTTGCTCGACCTGCTCGACTTCATTGGCGATAGCCCGGTGCTGGCGTTCCATGCACCCTTCGACCAGCGCATGCTCGCGCGCGCGCTGAAAGAAAGCCTGGGCTATCGCCTGCAGTTGCCGTTTCTCGATGTTGCCGAACTGGCGCCGATGCTCAACCCCGACACGGTGCTGCGCGAAGCCGGGCTGGATGACTGGGTTGCGCGTTTTGGCCTGCAGGTGGAAGAGCGCCACCATGCCAGTGCCGATGCCCAGGTGACTGCTGAGCTGGCTTTGATCCTGTTCAGCCAGGCCCGCCGCCAACAGTTGGACAGCCCGTTGCAGCTGGAGCAGCGGTTGCGGGGGTGGCGTCGGCGTAAGGTGCATAGTCACGGTTTGTAGGGCTTGAGTGTTGTTGCGCCTGTGAGATCGAGCGCCGCCCGCGCGGCGCATCGCGAGCAACGCTCGCTCCTACGTTTATTTTTGGCCAGTAACGCCTGTGACAGGCGCGCGCGACCGCCTTGGCGCATGGCGCGTTATCGCGTCGAACATACAAAGCGGTCGCGCGCATATGCCCCAGGAATAATTGGCCCGAAACAAACGTAGGAGCGAGCGTTGCTCGCGATGCGCCGCGCGGGCGGCGCTCGATCTAACAGGCGCCAAATCACCCAATCATTACACCCGGCGGCGCCCCCACCATAGTGGCAATCCGATAAGCGTCCATTGCGCCCCGCCCCCTGCCTCTGTAACAATCGCGAATAATTATCGTTAGTTAATGCATTCGTTCCGGGGGGACGCTGCTTGTCTTCTGCACACAGCCCACACGCCGAACTGGTCGGTGCGCTTTACCGCGACCATCGCAGTTGGCTGCTCGCCTGGCTGCAACGCAGCATGGCCTGCCGTCAGCGTGCCGAAGACCTGAGCCAGGACACCTTCGTACGCCTGCTCGGCCGTGATCGGCTGGAAACGCCCCGCGAGCCACGCGCCTTTCTGGCCGCCGTCGCCAAAGGGCTGATGTTCGACCATTTCCGCCGCACCGCGCTGGAGCAGGCCTACCTGGCCGAACTCGCCCTGCTGCCCGAAGCCGAACACCCCTCCCCGGAAACCCTGCACCTGGTTCTCGAAGACCTCAAAGCCATCGACCGCCTGTTGGGCAAGCTGTCGAGCAAAGCGCGGGCGGCCTTCCTGTACAACCGCCTGGACGCCATGGGCCATGCCGAAATCGCCGAGCGCCTTGGCGTTTCAGTCTCGCGGGTACGCCAGTACATCGCCCAAGGCCTGCGCCAGTGCTATGTGGCCCTGTACGGGGAGCCGACGTGAACGGCTCACCGGTCTCGTCCCGCGTCCTGGAAGCGGCCATCGCCTGGAAGCTGAGCCTGGATGAAGGCAGTGGCACGCCTGATGAGCGCAACGCGTTCATGCGTTGGCACGCCGCCAGCGAAGAGCATGCCCGCGCCTGGCGCCAACTGGGCAGCCTCGACCAGCGCGTGAGCGCCGCTGCCGGGCCTGCGCGCCTGGCACTGCTGCAATCGCGAGCCGGGCTGCGGCGGCGCATCGGCAAGGTTGGCAGCGGCCTGGCCGGGATGTTGCTGCTGGGCTCGCTGCTGGCCTGGGTCGGCGCCCCCTCGCTGTCACCGAACTATTGGCTGGCCGACCAACGCACCGCCACCGGCGAGCTGCGCACCCTGCGCCTGGAAGACGGCACCCTGCTGAGCCTGAACACCCATACCGCGGTGGATATCGACTACCAAGGCGAGCAACGGGTGATCGTGCTGCACCAGGGCGAGATCTCGGTCGAGACCGGCCACCAAGACCCACGCCCGCTGCTGGTACGCACCGACGACGGTCGCCTGCGCCCGCTGGGCACACGCTTCCTGGTGCGCCGTGAAGCACAGGGCACACGCCTGGAAGTGCTGCAGGCCTCAGTCGCAGCCATGCCGCTGAACAGTGGCGACGAGCAGGTGTTGCGCGAAGGCCAACAGGTACTCATGGATGCCAACGGGCTTGGCCAAGTCGGCACAGTCGCCGTCGGCGCCGATGCCTGGACCCGCGGCATGCTGGTGGTGGACAACGTGCGCCTGGCTGACTTGCTGGCCGCGCTCGGGCATTACCGCAGCGGCCATCTCGGGGTGGCTGACGAAGTCGCCGACCTGCGTGTCACCGGCAGCTTCCCGCTGACCGACACCGACCTGGCCCTGGCATCGCTGGTGCCAGCACTGCCGGTGCAGATCGAGCGGCATACGCCGTGGTGGGTGACCGTCAAGGCCAGATAGTGATCTGTTGTTTTGGCGCGAATTCACAGCGAATGGCGTTTGAACAGGCATCGCCGGTTCTTGAAGTTTTTTTACTTTTTTTTCGACAGCCCCTGTCACTTCTGAAATCTCGCTCGGCAAGGAAGCAGTTAGCACTTATCCGTCTAGGAGCCGCTGCATGCCCCGTACTGTCGATCGTATCCTGCGCCCCAGCCTGATGGCCCTGGCCATTGGCCTGGCCGCGCCGTTGGCCAGCCCTACCCTGTTCGCCGCCGAGCAATCCGCCCAGCGCGCCTACGACCTGCCTAGCGCGCCCCTGGCCAGCACCCTCAACCAGATCGCCAGCCAATCGGGCATCGCCCTGGCCATCGACCCCGCCCTGGTCAGCGGCCGCACCTCGGCCCCGGTCAACGGCCAGTACCACGGCATCGGCGCCTTGCAGGCCGCCCTGCGCGGCACCGGGCTGCAGCTGCAGCAGAGCAGCGTTGGCAGCTACAGCCTGGTGGCCGTCCCGGACGGCACCCTGGCGCTGCCGGAAACCACCGTGAACGCCGACAGCGTCAGCGAAAGCGCTTGGGGCCCGGTAGAGGGCTACCTCGCCCAGCGCACTGCCGCCGGCACCAAGACCGATACCGCGCTGGTCGAAGTCCCCCGCTCCATCTCTGTTGCCACGCGCCAGCAAATGGCCGACCGGGGCGTGCACAGCCTGGATGATGCCGTGCGCTACATGCCCGGCATCGTGTCTGCCAGCTTCGGCAGCGACACACGCTATGACTGGATGCGCGTGCGTGGCTTCGAGCCGACCCAGTTTCTCGATGGCCTGCCGCTGCCCCGTGGCGTGTACGCCAACCCGAAAGCCGAAACCTGGAACCTCGACCGCCTCGCACTGCTGCGCGGCCCGGCTTCCTCGATCTACGGGCAAACCCCACCAGGCGGCCTGCTGGACATGGTCAGCCGTCGCCCACAAGCTGAAAGCACCCACGAAATCGAACTGCAGTACGGCAGTGACAACCACCGCCAGATCAACTTCGCCAGCACCGGCAAAATTGACGACCAAGGCCAGTTTCTGTACGGCGTCAGTGGCGTGATCCGCGATGGCGGCACCCAGATCGACCATATCGACGACAAGCGCTACAACATCGCCCCGAGCCTGACCTGGAACATCGACAACGACACCTCGCTGACCTTGCTGACCCAGTTCACCCGCGACGATACCGGCGCCACCAGCCAGTTTCGGCCGATCCAGGGCACCAAAATCGACATGCCGTTCGGCAAGATCTCCCACCACAAAAACCTGGGCGATCCGGACTACGAGTTCTACGACCGTACCTACTACGCGCTGGGCTATGCCTTCGAGCATCGCATTAACGATGTCTGGCAGTTCCGCCAGAACCTGCGCTACACCAAGTCGGACCTGGCGTTCCAGACCATTACCCCCGGCAGCTATTACGCGCCCGGTGGCCCGGTGCAAGACGATGGTACCGTCAGCCGCATGTCCACCAACGTCGACGAAGACATCAGCCAATTCGCCGTGGACAACAACTTCCAGGCTGACTTCGCCAGCGGGGACATTACCCACACCCTGCTGATCGGCCTGGACCACCAGCGCGTCAACACCAACTACCTGTCGATCTACGACTTCAACGTACCGAACAGCAACGTCAACAACCCGGTTTACGGGCTGCCGATCACCCGTCCGGATCGCTCCACGGCGTTCTATGACTACAACCAGAAAACCCGTCAGACGGGCCTGTATGTCCAGGACCAGATGGCACTGAACAACTGGCGCCTGACCCTGGGTGGCCGGGAAGACTGGGTGCACACCGGCACCAAGTACCTCAACCAGGGCGATGCCACCAACACCCAACGTGACAAGCAATTCAGCGGCAACGCGGCGATCAGCTATGTGTTCGACTCGGGCTTTGTACCGTACCTGTCGTATGCGGAGTCGTTCCAGCCGGCCAGCAATGCCGCCGTGTCTGCCACGGAGTCGTTCAAACCGACCGAAGGCAAGCAATGGGAGCTGGGTATCAAATACCAACCGCCAGGTTCCAACACGTTGCTATCGGCAGCCGTGTATGACCTGACCCAGAAAAACGTCTCGGTCACCAACACCATCGGCAACGTGAGCGTCACCAGCCAGACTGGCGAAGTGAAAGTGCGCGGCCTGGAGCTGGAAGCGGTATCCGACGTCAGCGAAAACCTCAAGCTGACCGCTGCCTACACCTTGGCCAAGTCCGAAGTGCAAAAGGGCGACTACAAAGGAAACCGCCTGCAACTGATGCCCAACCAGCAAGCCTCGCTGTGGGCCGACTACACCTGGCACAGCGGCGTGCTTGACGGTTTCGGCATCGGCGGTGGCGCGCGCTACACGGGCAATACCTATGGCGACCAGGCCAACACCTACCTGGGCAAAGCCAATGCCTACACCGTGTTCGATGCCTCGGTGCACTACGACCTCGGCCGCCTGAACAACAGCCTCAAAGGCGCGTCGGTGGCGGTCAACGCGACCAACGTGTTCAACAAGGACTACCTCTCCACCTGTGACAGTTACTACTGCTACTACGGAGATGAGCGCAGCGTCGTCGCCAGCGCCACCTACAAATGGTGATGATCTGACGCCCCACGCGCGCCGGCCAAGCCGTCCTTCAGAGGGCGGCTTTGGTCTTTCTGGACGTCGAGAAACAAAATGAAATGAAAAGCCAAACCATCCGCCGCTGGTCCTTCATCCACACCTGGAGCAGCCTGGTCTGCACCCTGTTCCTGATGGTGCTGGCCCTCACCGGCCTGCCGCTGATCTTCCACCACGAGCTGGAACACCTGCTCGGTGACGCTCCTGAACTGCGCGAGATGCCCGCCGGCACCCCGCACCTCGACCTGCAGCAGCTGGTGCTCAAGGCCGAACAATACCGCCCCGGGGAGGTGATGCAGTACTTCGGCTACGACGAGGACGAGCGCAACGGCGTGGTGGCAATCACAGCCGCGACCGCCGGCACCGAACCCAATTCGTCGCACACCTTCATGCTCGATGCCCGCACCGGCGAAGCCGTCGCCATGCCGGCTGCGAACGGCGGGTTCATGATGGTCATGCTGCGCCTGCACGTGGACCTGTTCGCCGGCCTGCCTGGCAAGTTGCTGCTGGCGTTCATGGGCGTGCTGTTCGTCGTGGCGATCGTTTCTGGCACCGTGCTCTACGCGCCGTTCATGCGCCGCCTGGATTTCGCCACGGTGCGCCACGACAAGTCCCGCCGCTTGCGTTGGCTCGACCTGCACAACCTGATCGGCGTGGTAACCCTGGCCTGGGCGCTGACGGTTGGCGTCACCGGGGTGATCAGTGCACTCTCCGACCTGGTCATCGCCGCCTGGCGCAACGACAGCCTGGCCGCCATGGTTGCCCCCTACCGTGATGCCCCGCCGCTCACCGAACGCGCCCCGGCCAGCCGCCTGTTGGCCATCGCTGAGCACGCGGCGCCCGGCATGCGCCCGGATTTCATCGCCTTCCCCGGCACGCGCTTTTCCAGCGAGCACCACTACGCCGTGTTCATGAAAGGCGCCACGCACCTGACCTCGCACCTGCTCACCCCGGTGCTGATCGATGCGCAGTCCCTGCAGGTGACCGCCGTCGGCGAGCGGCCCTGGTACATGGACGCCATGGGCCTGTCGCAGCCGCTGCACTTCGGTGACTACGGCGGGCGCCCCATGCAGATCCTCTGGGCGGTGCTCGACGTGCTGACCCTCATCGTGCTCGGCAGTGGCCTGTACCTGTGGTGGGGCAAACAGCGTAAACCTCGGGAGGCCAAAGCATGAGCCACGCGTCGCGATCGACCACTAAGATTTTCGCCTGGCCGGCAGTCATCGCCCTGCTCGGTGCCTTGGGCCTGTTCGCTGCACTGCTGGGCGACGGCGCGTGGGATGGCTTGTCCTGGGTGGGCCTGGGCCTGCCGGCGTACTTGGCCCTGCGCGGCTTCTGGCGGCGTTGAGGTAATGGGTTAACGCAGCCGCCCGGCCAACGCGGTGCAGCATGGTCCCCTTTCACCAGGAGATAGGCCATGACACCGCTGCTGCGCCTCCAGTCGCTGGACAGCCAACTCGACGCACTACTGCCCCCCTTGCCGGGTGTGGAACACAGCCTCGACCAAGCCCTGAGCACCCTGTTCCCCAACCCAGCGATCACCGCCCGGACCTTGTACTTCGGGCGCTTGCGCCTGCTGGACCTGGTCGGCTTCCACCTGTTCGACGGCGGCGCCTTCAAGCCACCGACGGGTACGCAAGCCCGACACGACGACCGCCCGCTCAACCTGCCAAGCGACTTCAACATCCACATCGAACGCTTCTGCGCGACGCTTCGCCAAGGCCTGCATGCGCGCCTGGCCAGCTATTGGCTGGCGCGTGACGAAAATGGACTGAGCCGGCAAGCACGCCTGGCCATCCTGCGCCGCGATCAACTGTTCACCGAGATGCGCTTGCGCAGCCACGACCAGACCTTGTCTGTGGAGCATGCCCGGCTGTTGACCACCGGCCTTGAATACCCACACCCCTGGCAACGTCGGCACCTGCCCGCCGCCAGTCGCCCGCAGCTGTACCGCCCGTTGCTATCGGGCTCGGCGCCCAGCTGGCGCAGCCACTTGCCAGGCGTGCTGATCCTCACCGAGAACGGCCCGGAGGGCCGCTTGCTCGACGCACAGGAACCGGTCGGGCGGGCGCTTTTGTGCAGCATCGTGCATGGCATCGAAGCGTTCGACAGCCTGGCCGCCTTGCACGTGGAATTATGCGAACGCCTCGAAGACCCGGTGCAGAGCGAACCGCTGACCCGGCTGCTGGTGGTGAGCGCAGACCGCCAACATGCCCACCGGGCCGAACGCCTGCGCTACGACTGGTTCAGCGAGGACCTCGCCGAGGCGCAGGCCCTGGCCATTCGCGAGGCCCATGGCAAACGCCTGACCGCCGCCTGGCAGGCCGCCTGGGCGCAGGGCCTGCAACGCAGTATCGAACACCTCGACGCCCAACTGAGCAACGCACTGGACCTGCACCGCGAGCTCGGCAGCCAAGGTCCTGTAGCCACCCGCTATGGCCTGTTGCTGGAAAAGCACATGCCCGACTGGTTGCGCTCGACCTCGCAGCAAGGCGTTGCCCACATCATGCAAGCCATGCAAGAGCAGGTGGCGGCCATCAACGCCGCAGCCGCGCCAGGCATCCTCACGTTGGAGCAGTTCAACCAACGCCACACCCTGCTGGCCTGGGTTCGCCAGCGGCTGCGCGAGTTTCTGCAGCAAGACCCCGGTATCGGCACCGCACCGGAGCAGATCTCGATCAGCGTGACCCTGGCCCGCCAGGTCGGCCCCATCAGCAACCCGCTCGACACCAGCGCCTACATCCCAGTGGCCAGCCGTCCGCACGCGGGCGGGACGATTGAACTGGTCAACCAAAGCTACCGGTTGGATGAACTGGCACTGCTCAATATCGCCTGGTTCGACGTCGATTACTGGCTGACCGCCCGCGTGCACCTCGACGCGGATCAGCCGCTGCCAGCCCTGACGCCACTGCGGGTCAAGCAAATCGTGCGGCGCCTGAATGCCGGCAGCGGCTACCAAGCCTACCTGCGCACCCAACTGCTCGAATCGCCCCATGGCCGCTGGCGCCAGCAGGCCTACGCGTACCTGAGCCGCACGCGCATGCACGCCGAAGCGGTCAAGGCGCGTTATGCCGGGCATTTTCAGCCGAGCACGACCGAGCAGGGTTATGGTTGGGCCGACTGCGTCATTCACTCACCCGACAGCCACAACCGGCCACACCGCAACGAACAACAGGTGATCGCCCGGCAGATGCTGATCCAGGGGCAAACGCTGCAAGGTGTCGTGCTACTGGTCTCGCCAGAGCACGCTTACCGCATCGTGGTCTACAGCCCCGACGCGCCAGACCGCCGCCCCTGGCGTGAATACAACAACGCTCGGGCGCTGATCCGCGCCGTGCGCAGTGATGCGCAGCTGCGCCACTATGTGTTGCAGCGCTTGCCGCTGGGCAACCGAAAAAGCCTGGAGGCACTGCTGGTACAGGGCCGCCTGGGCTCGCACATCAGCTTGCAGACCATCACCGGCAACCTGTACGACGCCCTCTACCGCGCCGAGGTCAACACCCTGATGGCCCAAGCCAATGCCGTGACCCGCAGCAACCAAGAGCTGCTGGGCGAGTTTTCGGTCAATGTGCTCAGGCTGGTGCTGGATATCCTCACCCTGGTGTTGCCGCAGGCGGGCTCGACCGCACTGGCGTTCGGGCGCATGGGCATTTCCATCTGGGACGGTTTCGAAGCGCTCGACCGGGCCGACCATAACGGCGCGCTCCATCACGCAGTCGCCGCTCTTGGCCACGCCACCGCGGGGATCAACGACATGGCAGGCTCTGGGCTGATGCGCCGGGTCATGCGCGGCCTGCCCAAGCCGCCACCGGTGCCGCTGCCCCGGCATTACGAAGCGACCCCTGACGTAGCCAGGCTGCGCTACCGCATCGATGCGCTGCACGACGAGGCCGTGTACGAACAGCAGTCGGCGAGCCCCGGCCTGTCGCAGTACTACGTGAGGGATAACCTGGGACGCTACTTCAATGTCACCTTCGACGGCACACGCTGGCGCGCCACCGACCCGAACCAGCCGAACACGTACCTGAAGCTGCCGATCAAGCGCTGCCTGGATGGCAGTTGGGTGGTCGACTCCCCAGTGCTCTGGTACGACGGGTTGCCGAATATCCAGCAACTGTTGGAGGACTGCCGTCTGACCACCCCGTTACACGGCACCGCGACCGAAGACGATGCCCAGCTGCTTCAGGACAACACCACGCTGTACCTGCAACTGGGCAGCCACCAGTTACCTGTGCGCCGCCACCTGCTCGCCGCTCACTACCATTTGCTATTGCCTGAGACGCTGCGCGGCACCGTGCCCGCGTGGGCAGTGCTGCGCTGGCAGGATGCGCAATGGCGCATCCGCGTGCGCCAGACCGGCCGCAGCAGCAACTGGCTGGCGCTGCCGGCAGCTTACTCGGACAACCGCGGCAGCAACCGGTCCAGCCGCTGATGCAAGGCACTGTCACGCGGCCAGTTGCGTAGCAGGCGTGCCCGGTCACGGGCGTAGGCCGGGGCGAAGCTGAGCTGGGTGGCATGCTGGCACATGGCATCGAGGTCGATCAGCGACCACTGGCCGTTGTCCCAGAACAGGTTATGGCCCTTGAAGTCGCCATGGCTAATGCGCTCGCGGATCAGTTGCTGCATGACCTTCACCAGCGCATCGACCTGCTCTTCAGGTGCCTCGCCGTTTTCCACATAGGGCGCGAAGCATGCGGTCAGGTCCGGGCCGTCGACATAGTCGGTGACCAGGTAGGCACGGCTGCGCAGGCCCATGACACGCTCCTCTAGTACTGCCAGAGGGCGTGGCGTGGCAATGTCGAGAAATTCCAGGCGGTGGCCTTCGATCCACGAGTGCCAGGCACGGCTCGGGCGCCAGAAGCGCTTGAACCAGTGCGCGGTGTTCTTGATGTTGTAGCGTTTGAGTACCAGTTGCCGGCCATCGACCTCGATGCGGGCCACACTGGCGGCGCCACCGGTCTTGTACAGGTGGCCTTTGTCGATCAGTTCATCAGCGTGTTCCAGCACCGGCAGCATGGCCTGCACCTCAGCGCGGCGAATCGCCCGCAGGCCCGAAAGGCTGCGCTCGACGCTGAACAGCGAGCACTCGCGGCCGGCCTTTTCCAGGTAGTCCTTCTGGCGCCAGTTGCGCACCTTGTCCACCTGCTTCTGCAGCGCTTCGAGTGGCAGCGCGTGCTCGGCATTGGCCAACAGGTAATGCACCAGCAGCTCTTCGATGAACGGCTCCAGGCGCTTGGGCAATTGGGCGAAGAACACGCCGAGGTTTTCCAGCACACGCGGGCGCGACAACTGCTGGCCCGGGGTCTCGGCCTTGATGCCCGCGCCGTCGATCAGGTACAGCTTGCCGCCATGGCGCAGCAGGTTGTCCAGGTGCAGGTCTTCCTGCCACAAGCCCTTGGCGTGCATCTGCGCCACCGCAGTCAGCGCCTCACCCAACACCGCGTGCTGCTCGTCCGCCAGTACCGGCAGTTGTTCCACGGCAGCCCAGGCATCGGCCAGGCTTTCGGCACCATCCAGAAACTCGAACAGCAGCCAGCCACCCTCGCCTTCTTTCAAACCATCGGCCAGCAGTTTCGGCGTGGTCAGGCCCTGCTCGGCCAGCCACTTGACGCCTTGCAGCTCGCGCTGGAAGTGCCGGGCAGCATTGCTGCCCACCAGCAGCTTGGCCAGCACCGGCGTGCCACGCCAGACACCAGCACCCACATAGCGCTGGCCGGGTAGCACACGCAGCAGGCTCAGCAGTTGCAGCTCAGCGCTGCCGGCGGCATCAGCCAAGCTCACGTTAAGGGGCAACGCCGGGGCGCGCCCGGCCTCTTTCAGTTCAGACAAACGCATCAGCGGGCCTCTTTTTCACGACGGCGTTGCGTCAGGCGTTGCAGCCAGGTGCCGACCAGCGTGCTGTCCGCCGGCTGCACCAGGTAGGCTGCCAGCAGGCGGCGCACATCCGCCTCGCTCCAGGCCCGGGCACGGCGCAGCAGGGGCTCCAGGTCCTTGAGCCGGTCACGCATGCCGAACAGCAGGGGCCGGGTTTTTTCCAGGTCGATCAGTTGGGCATCCCAGCCTTCGCGGCGTTGCCGTAGGAAGATGTGCTTGGGGTAGAAGCAGCCGTGCACCTGGCCAGCACTGTGCAGCGTGCGCGCCAACTGGCCGCAGGCCTCGAGGATGCCGTTGCGTTCGGCATCGCCCAACTGCGGCCACTGAGCCAGCAGGCTGTCCAGGTCGGCCCACTCGTCCAGGGCACGGGTCATGAGGATCGCCCGGTGCTCGCCGGCCTGCTTGCGCTCGCCATAGAACACCGCTTGCAAGGCCGGAATGTGCAGCTTCTGGTAGCGGCTGATGTTGCGGAATTCGCGGGCGAAGGTCGGCTCGCCGAATGGCCGGTGCAAGGTACGGGTGAGGTAGTCGCTCTGGCGCTTGAGGTAGTAGCCCTTGCCTTCGAGTTCAAGGCGGAACACGCTGCTCCAGCCCCCACGCCCGGTGTTGGGCTCGTCCACGGCATCGAGCTGCAGCGCCCACAGCGCGTCGAAATCGTTCAAGCCGTGGCGTTTGAGCAGCGCGAGGTCTGCGCTGGCCAGGTAATCGGTCATTCCCTTCCCTCGAAAAAGCTCAGCACTTGGCGAATCCGCTGCTTGTCGCGGGCGTTGAGCCTGTCGCGACCACGGTATTGCAGGTAGAAACGCAGGCGCTGGGTCGCCGACAGGTGGTATTTGGCGACCTTATCCAGGCACGCCAGGTCTTTGATCATCCGGTGCCGCCACATGAAACCGCGCCAGAAGTCGCCGGTCGGGCAGTCGATGAAGAACAGCGTGCCCTGGTCGTCGACCAGCAGGTTGCGCCACTTCAAGTCGTTGTGGGCAAAACGGTGCTCGTGCATGACCCGGGTGTGGCGCGCCAGTTGGCGGCTGACGTGGTCGACCCAGGCGGGGTCTGCCAGGCGCGGGTCTTTGCGTTCGGCCAAGGCCGACAGGTCTTCGGTGCGCGGCAGCTCGCGGGTGATCATCGCCCCGCGGCCAAACGCCAGGCCCTTGCGCTCCAAGCCCCAGGCGACCACTTCGGCGGTGGGAATGCCCCACTTGGCGAACTGCTTGAGGTTTTGCCATTCGGCCTTGATGCGCGGCCGGCCGAGGTAGCGGCGCATGTGCTTGCCCGCCCCGGTGTAACGCTTGACGTAGTAATTGACGCCCTCGCGCTCAATGCGCACCACTTCGCTGAGCGGGTCGCGGGTCAGGCGTTCGCCCTGCAGGGCGAAGACTGCGTCAAGGCTGCCGAAATCCGCCGCCAGGTGTTCGTAGCCTGGCGCCAGTGTCCAACCCGCCATCAGAGTGCATCCCCATAGCGTTGTTTGCGGTCATAGAGTTTCTGCGCCTTGCGTTCCAGCCAGGCGAGCAGCGTGGCCTCGTCGGCAAGCACTTGGCGCAGCGGTCGCTGGAAGTAGCCACGCAAAAAGCGCAGCTTGTCGCGCCGGGTCAGGCCGATGTCCAGCGCCGAGAAGTACAGCGCGGCCAGGTCTTTGTCACGCCAGCGGCGGCTGATTTTCGCCCGGGTCTGGGCACGGTGCAGGTCGATGACCGACAGTTTGAAGTCTCCTGGCGTCACCGGGCGATCGGTGTGCAGCAGGAAGTGGCAGATGTAGCAGTCGCGGTGGTTGACCCCGGCGCGGTGCATGCCGCCAGTCATCTTCGCCACTTCGGCGATCAGCGCACGCTTGAGGCGTGGCGCAGGCGGCTGCTTGACCCAGTCGATACTGAAGTCTTCCAGGCTGATGGTCGGCGCCAGTTCTTCGGTCACGATGAACGAATGCTGAGTGGCCGGGTTGCTGCCGCGCTCGCCATAGGCGACGGCGGTCATGGTCGGCACGCCGACCTCGTGCAGGCGCTGGATAGCTCGCCATTCCTGGCCGGCACCGAGCACCGGCAGCTTGGCGCTGAACAGGTTCTTGAAGATCTCACCCCAGCCAATGCCGCGGTGAATCTTGACGAAAAACCCCTCGCCCTCGACGACGGTGCGCAGCGTGCGGCGCCCTTCCAGTTCGCGGTACACCTCGCCTTGCAGCGCTTCCACGGCCTCGAAGGCATCACGCCCGGCCCACAAGCGCTTGAAGGGTTCGGCCAGTATCAGCTTCATGCGGTCTCCTGCCCCAGGATCACATCAGCAGCATGCTGCGGCATGCTGTACAGGTCGGCCGTATCGGCAAAGGCCAGGCCGTTGCGCGACCAATCGGCACGGGCCTGCGGGTCTTCGAGCATGCGTTGCAGGTAGCCATTGAGCTGTTCCTGTTCGAACGGCTCATCCAGCACCAGGCCGCTGTCGGCTTCGGCGATGTAATGGGCATAGCCACAGACCTTGGAGACCAGCACCGGCAGGCCTGCCACCAGCGCTTCGAGCAGCACGGTGCCGGTGTTTTCGTTGTAGGCCGGGTGGATCAGCAGGTCAGCGCCCAGCAGGAAGCGTGGGATATCGCTACGCCCCTTGAGGAATTGCACCTGGTCGCCCAGGCCGAGGGTGGCGCTCTGCAGTTGGAAGACCTTGGGGTCGTCCTGGCCGATGACCATCAACCGGGTGCGCTTGCGCAAGGCCGACGGCAGCGCGGCCAAGGCCTTGAGGCTGCGGTCGACGCCCTTGGTCTTGAAGCCCGAACCGATCTGCACCAGCAGCAGGTCATCGTCGCCCAGGTTGAATTCCTGGCGGAACTCGGCGCGGATCTGGGCGGCGTTGGCCGGCGCCCGACGGTCCTGGGAAATGCCCGGCGGCAGCAGGTGGAAGCGTTCAGCCGGGGTGCCGTAGTGTTTGACGAACAGCGGCTGCTGCACCTCCGAGATCATCAGCACCTCGGTTTTCGAGTCCTTGGCGAACACCGCCCGCTCGTACTCGGCAAAGTGCCGGTAGCGGCCCCAGCGCTTATAGAGGCCGCCACGCAGGGTCTGGGCCTTGTCCTCGAAGCAGCCGTCGGCGGCGTAGTACACGTCCAGCCCCGGCATCTTGTTGAAGCCAATCAGGCGGTCGACCGGGCGCTTGGCCAGGTCGGCTTCCATCCAGGCGCTGAGCTTCTCGTTGCGGCGGTGGTTGAACAGCGCCTTGACCGGCGCCACCAGCACTTCGAAGCCAGGCGGAATGTCACCTTCCCAGATCAGCGTGTACACACGGATCTGGTGGCCCCGCTTCTGGCATTCCAGGGCAATGCGCATGAAATCGCGCTGCAGCCCGCCGAAGGGGAAATATTTGTAAAGCACGAAAGCCAGTTGCATCAACGAACATCCTCAGCCAGCAGCAGCGCGCTCAAGCGGCTCGCCACATGCTCGGGATTCAGGCGAGTGAAGCACAGCGGCCACTCGCGTTTGAGATCGAACCGGCGCAGGTCATCGGCGCTCGGCTTGTAGGTGCACTTCTTCTGCAGGCACGGCGCACAGGGGAAATCGCTGGCCTGGTGAACCTGGGCGCGGCCATAGGCGCCGGTCAGGCCCGGGTTGGTCGGGCCGAACAGTGAAATAGTCGGCACATCCAGCGCCGCAGCCAAATGGCCCAGGCCGGTGTCCACCGCCACGCAGGCCTTGGCCGCCGCCAGCACGCGGGCAACGCCGACAAGGTTCAACTTGGGCAGTACCTGGCAGTTATTCAAGCCCTGGGCGATACGTTCGGCACGTGCCTTCTCGGCCGGGTTGCCCCACGGCAGGCGCACTTGCAGCTTACGCCGGCCCATGCGCTCGGCCAGCTCGCGCCAGTAAGCCTCGGGCCAATGCTTGGTGGCCCAGGTGGTGCCGTGCAGGAACACCACGTAGGGCGCGGCCGGCGGCAATTGCAGGCGATCGAGGTCCAGGCCGTAGTTGCCGATGCCTTCCGGCAAGTCGTAGGCCAGGGCCAGGGCGAATAGCTGGCGCACACGCTCGACCGCGTGCTGGCCCGTGGCGACCGACAGGCGCCGGTCATAAAAACGGCTGGCCAGGCCTTCGCGCGCCGAGTAACGGTCCAACCCGGCCACCGGTGCCTTGACGTAGCGGGTCAGCCAGGCCGACTTGACCAGGCCCTGGGCATCGATCACCAGGTCGTACTTGCGCGCGCGAACGCGCTGCTTGAACGCCTTCCACTCGCCGCTCTTGAGGGTCTGCCAGATGTTCTTGCGCCAGCGACGGATCGCCACCGGGATCACCTGGTCGACCGCCGGGTGCCAGCTGGGGATCTCGGCAAAGCCTTCTTCCACCACCCAGTCGAAACGAATGCCCGGTATCGCGTGGGCGGCATCGGTGATCGCCGGCAGGGTGTGGATCACATCCCCCAGCGACGATGTCTTGATGATCAGTACCCGCACTTAGTCGACCTCGGCCACGGTATCGATCAGGTTCGGACCGCCCAGGCTGTGCAAGGCAGCGATAACTTGCTGCGGGTCGAGCAGGCGCAGGCAGTTGTAGTGGCCGAAGCGGCAGGTGCGGTCGAAGCACGGGCTGCATTCGATGCCGGTGCGCACCACTTCCACCTGCTCGGCCAGCGGCGGCGTGAAGCCCGGCGAGGTCGAGCCATACACGGCGACCAGCGGGCGATTCAGCGCGGCCGCCACGTGCATCAGCCCGGAGTCGTTGGACACCACGGAATCCGCGCAGGACATCAGGTCGATGGCCTCGGCCAGCGAGGTTTCGCCGGCCAAGTTGTAGGATTCTTCACGCAAGCCCGGGATCAGCCGATCGCGGATCTGCTCACCGACGGGGTGATCGCTTTTCGAACCGAACAACCACACCTGCCAGCCCTGGCGGATCATCGCCTCGGCCACGGCGGCGTAGTGCTCGGCCGGCCAACGTTTGGCCTCGCCAAACTCGGCACCGGGGCACAGCGCCAACACCGGGCGGTCGAGTGCCAGGCCGAACTTGGCCAGGGCGGCGTCGCGGCTCTGCGGTTCGATTTGCAGGCTGGGGCGTGGGTAAGGCTGAGGCAGCTCGGTGCCCGGCGCGTAGGCCAGGGCCATGAAGCGCTCGATCATCAGCGGGTAGCGTGCCTTGTCCAGCTTGCGCACGTCGTTGAGCAGGCCGAAGCGCATCTCGCCGCGCCAGCCGGTGCGTTTGGGAATACCGGCAAAGAACGGCACCAACGCCGATTTCATCGAGTTGGGCAGCAGGATTGCCTGGTCGTACTGGCCGGCCAGGGACTTGCCGATGCGACGTCGGGTGGCCAGTTCCAGCGCACCGTGGCCGAGCGGGAAGCTCAACGCTTGGCGCACCTCGGGCATGCGTTCGAGGATCGGCCGGCTCCACTCGGGCGCCAGCACGTCGATCACGCAGTCGGGGTGCTGCTGTTTCAGGCACTGGAACAAGGTCTGCGCCATTACCATGTCGCCGACCCAGCTGGGGCCAATGATCAGTATTCTCATGCTTAGTCCAGAAACGCTCGGGGAGGCTACAGGCTGCGGTACAGCCTGGCCTCCCCTCTTTATATTCAGGCTATGTGGCGGACAGTGTAACACCGGTGGTGGGGCATGGACCTTTGGGGCTGCTTTGCAGCCCTTCGCGGCACAAGGCCGCTCCTACAGGGGCCCCTGCGGTATCAAGTCAAACCCAGCTCGCCCCAGATCCGCCGCACCTCGCGGCGTTCATCGGCAAACTGCGCCGCATCGATCACCCCGGCCTGCTTCTGCAGGGCCTGGCGGTGCGAGGCAGAACGGAACGCCTTGTACACTTCACGCAACAGCACCGCGTCACTGGCCGGCATCAAACCTGCCTGCTCCAGCTCTTCCAGAATGCGGATGTTATCGGTCCATCGGAGTATGGCCGGGTGGTCGTGAGACCAGGCCAAAGCCGCGTATTGCACCATAAATTCGATATCGACGATACCGCCGGCATCCTGCTTGATATCGAAGGGTACACCGGCCTCGAAGGCATTGGCTGCGGTGCCGGCAGCCGTGGCCTTGGTGCCGAGGTTGTCGCGCATCTTGGCGCGCATTTCACTGACTTCGGTGCGCAACGTCTCAAGGTCACGGGGTTGGCCCAGGACGTTGGCGCGCACGCCTTCGAACGCCGCGCCCACCTGTTTGCAGCCGACCAGCACACGCGCACGCACCAAGGCCTGGTGCTCCCAGGTCCAGGCCTCATTCTGTTGATAGCGCTCGAAGGCACCCAGCGAGCTGACCAACAGCCCCGAAGCGCCGGACGGGCGCAGGCGCATGTCCACGTCATACAGCTGGCCAGAGTTGGTCTGGGTAGTCAGCAAGTGGATGATGCGCTGGCCCAGCCGGGTAAAGAACTGCGCGCTGTCGATCGGCTTGGCGCCATCGGTTTCGGCCTGGGGGTCGCCATCGTGAATGAACACCAGGTCCAGGTCCGAGCCATGGCCCAGTTCAAGCCCACCGACCTTGCCATAACCAATGATGATGAAGCCCGGGTCGCACAGGCTGCCATCGCTGCGCTTGGGCTGGCCGTGGCGGGCTACGGTCTGGCGCCAGGCCAGGGCCAGCACCTGGTCGAGGATGGCTTCGGCCAGCCAGGTCAGGTAATCGCTGACTTTCATCAACGGCAGGTTGCCACTGATTTCCGAGGCCGCCACACGCAGGCTGTGGGCCAGCTTGAAGTGGCGCAGCGCCTCCATCTGCTGTTCCAGGTCGTCTTCGGGGATGCGCGTCAAACGCTCGCGCAGTTCGCTGGCCAGCTCCGGCGCCAATGGCGGGCTGAACAGCCGGCCTTCGTTGAGCAGCTCGTCGAGCAGTAACGGGTAGCGGGCAATCTGCTCGGCGATCCAAGGGCTGGCCGCGCACAGGGTCAACAGGCGGCGCAAGGCACCCGGGTTTTCGGTGAGCAGCACCAGGTAGGCCGACCGCCGCGCAACCGCTTCGACCAGCGGCAGCACGCGTTCAAGCACCAGGTCAGGGTCTTGGTGCTCCACAGCCTGGGCCAGGAGCCTTGGAATAAAGGCGTCCAAACGCTCGCGCCCAATGCGCTGCATGGAGCGCAATTGCGGGCTGCCCCGCAACCCGGCGAGGCGACGCAGTGCATCGGCGGGTTGTTTGAACCCAGCTTCTTCAAGCTGACGACAGGCGGCGTCTTCATCCTGCGCCTGCTCCCACAGCGGCGACCATTCGCCACCGACCACCAGTTCGCCCTCGCCGTCCTCATCATCCGGGTCGGCGATCACCTGGCGGAAGTGCCAATCGACCCGGCCGCGCCAGTACATCAATTGGTCATGGAAGCCCTGCCAGTCGGCGAAGCCGAGGATGTAGGCGACCCGCGCCTGGTCAATTTCGTTGTCCGGCAGCATCTGCGTCTGGCGGTCGGCGATGGCCTGGATAGCGTGCTCGGTATAACGCAGGAATTCGTAGCCTTCGCGCAATTCGGCCACCACCGCAGGTGGCAGGTAACCTTGCCCTTCGAGGGTCGCCAGCACCTTGAGCAAGGGCCGTTGCTGCAGGCTCAGGTCTCGCCCGCCGTGGATCAGCTGGAAGGCCTGGGCGATGAACTCCACCTCGCGGATGCCGCCGGCACCCAGCTTGATGTTCTCGGACATGCCCTTGCGCCGCACCTCCTGCTGAATCAGCTGCTTCATGGTGCGCAGGGCTTCGATGGCCGAGAAGTCCAGGTAACGGCGGTAGACGAACGGGCGCAGCATCTCTTGCAACTGAGCGCCTGCCGCCTGGTCACCGGCCACCACCCGCGCCTTGATCATGGCGTAGCGTTCCCAGTCACGGCCCTGGTCCTGGTAGTACTGCTCCAGGGCATTGAAGCTCAGCACCAGCGAACCGGCCGAACCGTAAGGGCGCAGGCGCATGTCGACGCGGAACACGAAACCGTCGACGGTGACCGGGTCCAGGGCCTTGATCAGGCGCTGGCCCAGGCGGGTGAAGAACTCCTGGTTGTCCAGCGAGCGCTTGACCCCTTCGGTCTCGCCGCCCTCGGGGAAGGCGAAGATCAGGTCGATGTCCGACGACAGGTTCAGCTCCACCGCACCCAGCTTGCCCATGCCCAGCACCACCATGTGCTGCGCCAGGCCGCTGCGGTGGCCGATGGGCGTGCCGAACTGCTGGCAATGGCGCGGGTACAGCCACTGATACGCTTCGTCGATGGCGGCATCGGCAAGGTCGGACAGGTCACGGCAGGTTTCGCCCAGCTCGGCCTGGCGCGTAATGTCGCGCCAGATGATGCGCAACTGCTGGCGATTGCGCTCGCGCCGCAGGTTACGCGCCAGCTCGTCTTCGCTTTGCGCTGCCTGGGCCACTGCGGCGATCTGCCCGCGCAACTCGCCGGGCGCGTAGCGGCGATCCAGCTCACCACTGGCCATCAGGGCGAGCAGCATGGCCGGTTCGCGCTGGGCCAGGCCAAGGACGAAGTCGCTGGCGGCAGCAACCTGGTCGAACTGTTGTCGATGGGCAGGGCTGCATGCGTTCAGGTCGAGTTCGGGGTGGCCAGCCACAGCTTCGCTAAGGAACTGCTGATTACGAGCGACCAGCGGTTGCAGGGTGGCGGGCAGATCGAGCGGCAAAGGCAGGCGCATGGACTATCCTTGATCGGCGTGAAAGAGAGGGGTAAAGGCGGCCAAATGGAAGGCGGACCACGGTTGGACTGTCATACAAAAGTTGGAAATAGCTGAAAAAAAGCAATCACTGGCAAAAAACATCAAGAATCACCCGTTCGCGACACATCGCCAACCAACATGAACGTTTTTCCCCACAAGCCGGGGTGCGACCAAAAGCCGCATTTGTGTAGTTTTACTACTACCCCGACTGTCTAAAAGCATGAAATGCGAATGCATTTGTAGTAAAACTACACGGCGCCGGATCACACTCCGGTAATCCAAGAATTCACGACGTCTGCCCATAAGGCCAGTCGCAAACTCAGGCAATCGATTCTGGTTGCCTTTCCGCCCTGGAGCAAGCCATGCAAGACCTCGATCCAATCGAAACCCAGGAATGGCTGGATGCCCTGGAGTCGGTCCTCGACAAAGAAGGCGAAGACCGCGCTCATTACCTGATGACCCGTATGGGCGAGCTGGCCACCCGCAGTGGCTCTCAGCTGCCGTATGCGATCACCACGCCATACCGCAACACCATCCCTGTCACCCACGAAGCACGCATGCCTGGCGACCTGTTCATGGAACGCCGCATTCGCTCGTTGGTGCGTTGGAACGCGCTGGCCATGGTGATGCGCACCAACCTGAAGGACTCGGACCTGGGCGGCCACATTTCCAGCTTCGCCTCCAGTGCCACCCTGTACGACATCGGCTTCAACTACTTCTTCCAGGCCCCGACCGAAGAACACGGCGGCGACCTGGTGTTCTTCCAGGGCCACGCTTCGCCAGGCGTTTACGCCCGTGCCTTCATGGAAGGCCGCATCAGCGAAGACCAGATGAACAACTTCCGTCAGGAAGTGGACGGCAACGGCCTGTCTTCGTACCCGCACCCATGGCTGATGCCTGACTTCTGGCAGTTCCCGACCGTTTCGATGGGTCTGGGCCCGATCCAGGCGATCTACCAGGCGCGCTTCATGAAGTACCTGGAAGCCCGTGGCTTCATCCCGGCCGGCAAGCAGAAGGTCTGGTGCTTCATGGGCGACGGCGAGTGCGACGAGCCGGAATCCCTGGGCGCAATCGCCCTGGCTGGCCGCGAGAAGCTGGACAACCTGATCTTCGTCATCAACTGCAACCTGCAGCGCCTCGACGGCCCGGTTCGCGGCAACGGCAAGATCATCCAGGAACTCGAAGGCGTGTTCCGTGGCGGTGGCTGGAACGTCAACAAAGTCGTCTGGGGCCGCTTCTGGGACCCACTGCTGGCCAAGGACACCAACGGTGCCCTGCAGCGCCGCATGGACGAAGTCATCGACGGCGAGTACCAGAACTACAAAGCCAAAGACGGCGCGTACGTGCGTGAGAACTTCTTCAACACCCCAGAGCTCAAGGCCATGGTCGAAGACCTGTCCGACGAAGAGATCTGGAAGCTCAACCGTGGCGGCCACGACCCGTACAAGGTCTACGCGGCTTATCACCAGGCGGTGAACCACAAAGAGCAGCCGACTGTCATCCTGGCCAAGACCATCAAGGGTTACGGCACCGGTGCAGGCGAAGCCAAGAACACCGCGCACAACACCAAGAAGGTCGACGTCGACAGCCTGCGTCACTTCCGTGACCGCTTCGACATCCCGGTCAAGGATGCCGACCTGGAGAACCTGCCGTTCTTCAAGCCGGAAGAAGGTTCTGCCGAAGCCAAGTACCTGGCCGAGCGCCGCGCTGCCCTGGGTGGCTTCGTGCCGCAACGTCGCGCCAAGAGCTTCAGCGTGCCGACCCCATCCCTGGAAACGCTGAAAGCGATCCTGGACGGCTCGGGCGACCGCGAAATCTCCACCACCATGGCCTTCGTGCGCATCCTGGCGCAGCTGGTCAAGGACAAGGAAATCGGCCAGCGCATCGTCCCGATCATCCCGGACGAAGCCCGTACCTTCGGTATGGAAGGCATGTTCCGCCAGCTGGGCATCTACTCGTCCGTCGGCCAGCTCTACGAGCCAGTCGATAAAGACCAGGTGATGTTCTACCGCGAAGACAAGAAGGGCCAGATTCTCGAGGAAGGCATCAACGAAGCCGGCGCCATGTCGTCGTTCATCGCTGCCGGTACCTCGTACAGCTGCCACAACCAGCCGATGCTGCCGTTCTACATCTTCTACTCGATGTTCGGCTTCCAGCGTATCGGCGACCTGGCCTGGGCCGCTGGCGACAGCCGCACCCGTGGCTTCCTGATCGGCGGTACCGCCGGCCGTACCACCCTCAACGGTGAAGGCCTGCAGCACGAAGACGGCCACAGCCACATGATGGCGGGCACCATCCCGAACTGCCGTACCTACGATCCGACCTACGGCTACGAGCTGGCGGTGATCATCCAGGACGGCATGAAGAAGATGACCGAAGAGCAACAGGACATCTTCTACTACATCACCGTGATGAACGAATCCTACCAGCAGCCAGCCATGCCGGCCGGTGTCGAGGAAGGCATCATCAAGGGTATGTACCTGCTCGAAGAAGACACCCGCGAAGCCGCGCACCACGTTCAGCTGATGGGCTCCGGCACCATCCTGCGCGAAGTCCGCGAAGCGGCGAAGATCCTGCGTGAAGAGTTCAACGTCGGTGCCGACGTGTGGAGCGTCACCAGCTTCAACGAACTGCGTCGCGACGGCCTGGCCGTGGAACGCGCCAACCGCCTCAAGCCTGGCCAGAAGCCTCAGCTGACTTACGTCGAAGAGTGCCTGAACGGTCGCAAAGGCCCGGTCATCGCCTCCACCGACTACATGAAGCTGTTCGCCGAACAGATTCGCCAGTGGGTGCCGAGCAAAGAGTTCAAAGTCCTGGGTACCGACGGTTACGGTCGCAGCGACAGCCGCAAGAAGCTGCGTCACTTCTTCGAAGTTGACCGCCACTTCGTGGTGCTGGCTGCCCTGGAAGCCTTGGCTGACCGTGGCGAGATCGAACCGAAAGTGGTGGCTGACGCTATCGTCAAGTTCGGCATCGATCCGGACAAGCGCAACCCACTGGACTGCTGAGGAGTATTTTTAAGTGAGCGAACTCATTCGCGTACCTGACATCGGCAGCGGTGAAGGTGAAATCATCGAGCTGTTCGTCAAGGTCGGTGACCGTATCGAGGCTGACCAGAGCCTGCTGACCCTGGAGTCCGACAAGGCCTCCATGGAGATCCCGGCCCCTAAGGCCGGCGTGATCAAAGAGCTGAAGGTCAAGCTGGGCGATCGCCTGAAAGAAGGCGACGAGCTGCTGGTGCTGGAAGCCGAGGGCGCTGCTGCGTCCGAGGCGCCAGCCGCCGCACCTGCCCCTGCCGCTGCGCCGGCCGCCGCTGAAAAGCCGGCCGCCGAAGCCGCGCCTGCGCCTGCTGCAGCCCCGGCTGCCGCCAGCGTGCAAGACATCCACGTGCCGGACATCGGCTCGTCGGGCAAGGCCAAGATCATCGAAGTGCTGGTCAAGGTCGGCGATACCGTCGAAGCCGACCAGTCGCTGATCACCCTGGAGTCCGACAAGGCCTCCATGGAGATCCCATCGCCTGCTGCTGGCGTGGTCGAAGAAGTGCTGTGCAAGCTGGAAGATGAAGTCGGCACTGGCGACCTGATCTTCAAGCTGAAGGTTGCTGGCGCAGCGCCGGCTGCCGCACCGGCTCCGGCCGCCGCTGCACCGGCCAAGGCTGAGGCTGCGCCTGCGGCCGCTCCTGCCGCTGCTGCACCGGCTGCTGCCCCTGCTCCGGTCGCTACCGCGCCCGCGGCTGGCAACAACGCCAAGGTTCACGCTGGCCCAGCCGTTCGTCAGCTGGCCCGTGAATTCGGAGTCGAGCTGGGCGCTGTCGCGGCCACCGGCCCGCATGGCCGCATCCTGAAAGAAGACGTGCAGGTTTACGTCAAAGCGATGATGCAGAAGGCCAAGGAAGCCCCGGCAGCCGCCGGCGCAACCGGCGGCGCTGGCATCCCGCCAATCCCTGCCGTGGACTTCAGCAAGTTTGGTGAAGTGGAAGAAGTGGCCCTGACCCGCCTGATGCAGGTCGGTGCCGCCAACCTGCACCGCAGCTGGCTGAACGTGCCGCACGTGACTCAGTTCGACTCCGCCGACATCACCGAGCTGGAAGCCTTCCGCGTTGCGCAGAAGGCCGTAGCCGAGAAGGCTGGCGTCAAGCTGACCGTGCTGCCACTGCTGCTCAAGGCCAGCGCATTCCTGCTCAAGGAAATGCCAGACTTCAACAGCTCGCTGGCGCCAAGCGGCAAGGCGATCATCCGCAAGAAGTACGTGAACATCGGCTTTGCCGTGGACACCCCGGATGGCCTGCTGGTCCCTGTGATCAAGAACGTCGACCAGAAGAGCCTGCTGCAACTGGCTGCCGAAGCCGCTGCATTGGCCGAGAAGGCGCGCACCAAAAAGCTGTCGGCCGACGACATGCAAGGCGCCTGCTTCACCATCTCCAGCCTCGGCCACATTGGCGGCACCGGCTTCACGCCGATCGTCAACGCGCCTGAGGTGGCGATCCTGGGCGTTTCGAAGGCAACCATGCAGCCAGTCTGGGATGGCAAAGCCTTCCAGCCGAAGCTGATGCTGCCGCTGTCGCTGTCCTACGATCACCGTGTGATCAACGGCGCTGCCGCCGCGCGCTTCACCAAGCGCCTGGGCGACGTGCTGGCGGATATCCGCACCCTGCTGCTGTAACGCGGCACGCTGCCCCTCGCAAGAGGGGCAGTACCCTTTTCGAGCTGCCACGCTCGTACCTCAACCCCGTCATTTGGCGGGGCTTTTTTTTGCCTACAGCTCACACCGCACCCGTTTATTTGTAGGAGCAGCCTTGTGCTGCGAAAGGGCCGGTACCACCGCCAATATTTCCAGCGTTTGGCAGGGCCTCTTCGCAGCACAAGGCTGCTCCTACAAGGGGCTCGCCTATAGTTTGTGGTACCTCTGCCGATAACCCGTACACAGCATCACGCATGGCCGCTTGCCAGCCTTCGGGACATGATGCAACCTTGCCAGATACGCCGCCGACCAGGCCGTGTTTCCCTCTTCAAGCGAGTCTTCGATGAAAAGCCAACCCGATGCCGCCAGCCGTGTGGCGGCCGAGGTCGTCACGCAGCTACCCGTGCCCTCGCGGCTCGGCATGCTGCGTTTCGAAAGGCTCAACGAAGCCACCTGGGCCATGCTCTACCTCGACCCCACCTGCGAGCGCCAATTCGGCCTGCAGGCAGGCGAGCTGTGCGCCCTGGTCGATTCGCCCTATGCCAGCCTGATGGAACCCGAAGCCCGTTACAGGCTGCACGACGAAATCCAGTCGCAGCTTGCCCGGCGTGGCTACTACCGCGTGCGCTACACCTTGCATGCCCCTGGCGCGTCACTGCGCCTGCTGGAGGCCGGAGAAGCCTACAGGCAACACAACCGGCAACTGCTGCGCGGCTACCTGAGCGTACTCGACGACCCGCCCGCAGACGCCGCCGACCCCGACGCCAGTGAGCTGGAGTCGCGCAACAACCGCCTGCAACTGGCCCTACAGCTCAACCAGCGCGCCCAGCAAGAACAGCTTGAACACCTGGAGCGTGTGCGTGGCCAGCAAGACCTGATCCTGCGCCTGGCCCGCCAGCGTTACAGCGCAGAGAACTCGCTGCTTGAAGCCGCCGAGTTGATCACCCAGAGCGCCTGCGAAATCTACAAGGTCGACAGCGCCAGCATCTGGCACCTGGAAGGCCAGCGCCTGGAGCCGATCAGTGCCTGGTACCGCCACGAGCAGGAGCATCGCCTGCCCGAAGCCATCGATGCCAGCCACTTTCCCGACTACCTCGACGCCCTGCACGCCAGCCGCGCCATCGACGCCCACAACGCCAACCACGACCCGCGCACCCGCGCCCTGACCCAGAGCCTGCGCCCCGATAACAAAGCCATGCTCGATGCCAGCGTGCGCGTCGATGGCCAGGTAATCGGGGTGTTATGCCTGGAGCAAAGTGGCCAGCCGCGGGCCTGGCAGTCCGATGAAATCGCCTTTGCCGGTGAGCTGGCCGACCAATTCGCCCAGGTCATCACCAACCACAACCGACGCACTGCGGCCAGCGCCCTGCACCTGTTCCAGCGCGCCGTGGAACAAAGCGCGAGTGCCTTTTTGCTGGTCAACCGCGACGGCGTGGTGGAATACGTCAACCCAAGCTTCACGGCGATCACCCAGTACAGCACCGATGAAGTGCAGGGGCGCCAACTGGCCGAGCTGCCAGCCTTGGAAAACCTCAGCGAGCTGCTGTTCGATTCGCCGTCTAGCCTGGCCATGGGCAACAGCTGGCAAGGCGAATTCAAGAGCCGGCGCAAAAACCTCGAGCCCTACTGGGGCCAACTGTCGATATCCAAGGTGTATGGCGACAACCGTGAGCTGACCCACTACATCGGCATCTACGAAGACGTTACCCAGACCAAGCTGGCCCAACAGCGCATCGAGCGCCTGGCCTACACCGACAACCTGACCAACCTGGGCAACCGCCCGGCGTTCATCCGCAGCCTCGACGAGCGCTTTGCCCGTAACAGCGAGAGCTCGATGTGCCTGCTGCTGGTGGACATCGACAACTTCAAGCGCATCAACGACAGCCTCGGCCACCAGACCGGCGACAAGCTGTTGGTCAGCCTGGCCCGCCGACTGCGCAATAGCCTAAGTGCCGGTGGCATCCTGGCGCGTTTCGCCAGCAACGAGTTCGCTGTGCTGCTCGACGACACCCGCCTGGAAGACGGCCAGGACGTCGCCCAGCAGTTGCTGCACACCCTCGACAAGCCGATGTTCGTCGACAACCAGCTGATCAACGTCACCGCCTCGGTGGGCCTTGCCTGCGCGCCGCTGCACGGCATCGACCCGGCGAGCCTGATGAAAAACGCAGGCCTGGCGCTGCACAAGGCCAAAGCCAACGGCAAGCACCAGGTGCAGGTGTTTACCGAAGTGCTCAATGCCGAGGCCAGTTACAAGCTGTTCGTCGAGAACAACCTGCGCCGCGCCCTGACCCAGAACGAACTGGAAGTGTTCTACCAGCCCAAGCTGTGCCTGCGCAGCGGCCGCCTGCTGGGGTTGGAAGCACTGCTGCGCTGGAACCACCCCGAGCGCGGCATGATCCGCCCGGACCAGTTCATCAGCGTGGCCGAGGAAACCGGCCTGATCATCCCCATCGGCAAGTGGGTGGTGCGCCAGTCGTGCCGCATGAGCCAGCAACTGCGCGAGGCCGGCCTGGGCAACTTGCACGTGGCCATCAACCTGTCGCCCAAGCAGTTCTCCGACCCGGACCTGGTAGCCTCGATCAGTTCGATCCTCAAGGAAGAAGCGCTGCCCTCGCACCTGCTGGAGCTGGAGTTGACCGAAGGCCTGCTGCTGGAAGCGACCGAAGACACCCACCGCCAGCTCGACGAGCTCAAGGCCCTGGGCCTGACCCTGGCGATGGACGATTTCGGCACGGGCTATTCGTCGTTGAGCTACTTGAAGAAGTTTCCGATCGACATCATCAAGATCGACCGCAGCTTCATCAACGAAATCCCGGATAACCAGGACGACATGGAAATCACCTCGGCGGTGGTGGCCATGGCCCACAACCTCAAGCTCAAGGTGGTCGCCGAAGGGATCGAGACCCCGGCGCAGCTGGCGTTTCTGCGTAGGCACCGGTGCGATGTGGGCCAGGGGTACCTGTTCGATCGGCCGATTCCGGGGCGTGAGCTGGCCGAGCGACTGAAGCGTTATCCGCGCGGTCCAATGGCCTGACAGCAGCGTTAACCTCGGGCACTATAGAGTCCATTCGGGCCCCTTCGCGGGGCAAGCACCTATCTACCTGACATACAGAGGAACGGCCATGGTCCTGCGTTCGGAAATCCTGGTGAACAAAAACGTCATGCCAACCGCGGAGCAGGCCCTGCCTGGCCGCGAAACGCCAATGTCGCTGCCCGAGTTCCACTATGTGTTCGAAGGCACCCCCCTGCTCGGCCCTTTCTTCGAAGGTGCCATCGACTTCGCCATCTTCGGCCTGGGCTGTTTCTGGGGCGCCGAGCGCCGCTTCTGGCAGCGTGAAGGCGTGGTCAGCACGGTGGTCGGCTATGCCGGCGGCTTCACCCCCAACCCCACGTACGAAGAAGTCTGCTCGGGCCTGACCGGCCACACCGAAGTGGTGCTGGTGGTGTTCGACAAGGACAAGGTCAGCTACCGCGAGCTGCTGGCCATGTTCTGGGAACTGCACAACCCAACCCAGGGCATGCGCCAGGGCAACGACGTCGGCACCCAGTACCGCTCGGCCATCTACTGCACCTCGCCGCAGCAGCTCGAAGAAGCCAAGGCCAGCCGCGACGCCTTCCAGGCCGAGCTGAACAAGGCCGGTTTCGGTGAGATCACCACCGAGATCGACCAGGCTCCGACCGTGTACTTCGCCGAGGCCTACCACCAGCAGTACCTGGCCAAGAACCCGGACGGCTACTGCGGCATTGGCGGTACCGGTGTGTGCCTGCCGCCCAGCCTGCAGGGCAACTGAACCATGGCCACGATGACCCTGTTCCACTCGCCGCTGTCGCCCTTCGTACGCAAGGTCATGGTGGTGCTGCACGAGACCGGCCAGCTTGACCGCGTCACCCTGCAGCCGGTGAACATCAGCCCAGTGAGTGGGGATGACCAGCTCAACCAGGGCAACCCGATCGGCAAGATCCCGGCCCTGCGCCTGGACGACGGCACGGTGCTGCACGACAGCCGGGTGATTTGCGAATACCTCGACCTGCAGCACGTTGGCCTGCCATTGCTGCCGCGTGAGGGCTCGGCGCGCTGGCGGCGTATGACCTTGGCGTCGCAGGCTGATGCGATCATGGATGCGGCGGTGTCGAGCCGCTATGAGAGCTTCCTGCGGCCTGAGGACAAGCGCTGGGATGGCTGGCTCGAGGCGCAGGGCGACAAGATCCGCTGCAGCCTGGCCAACCTGGAGCAGGAACATCTGGCGGAACTGATCTCGGGCTTTGATCTGGCTGCGATTGGCGTGGCCTGTGCGCTGGGTTATCTGGATTTGCGTCAGCCTGATTTTGGTTGGCGTGAGCGCCAGCCTGGGCTGGCGGCGTGGTATGCCGAGGTGATCAAGCGGCCGTCGATGGTTGCCACATCTCCGGTGGCCTGACGGGCCTCTTCGCGGGGCAAGCCCGCTCCCACAAATCCATCCCTGTGGGAGCGGGCTTGCCCCGCGAATGGGCTGCACCGCAGCCCCAGGCTTCACCTCGGAATCACAGGAAACAACTGCCCAATCCTGCGTGCCAACCACCGCCCAAGCTCTCTGTCCTCCCTCATGCCGCCCTCCCCACCCGCGCCCAGTCCAGCCGCCGGGTCAGCACCATGAACACGCCCAACAAACCAAAGCACAGCAACGACCCCATCAACAGCGCGTAGTCCTCGGCGCTGAGCAGCCCATAAAGCATCCCGTACAACGCCGCTAACCCCGCCGCAAACCCAACCCCACGCCCCAGGCTGCGCAGCACGTGGCTCAGGTAGAAGCCAATCAGCAACACACAGGCCGAAGCCGACAGCCCATACGCCGGGCCAAAGCCGATGTGTTCGGACATCGACAGCAACAGCAGGTAGAAAAACGCCAAGGCCACACCCACCAGGATGTACTGCACCGGGTGCACGCTGAGGTTCTTCAGCACCTCGAACAGGAAGAAGCCGGCAAAGGTCAGGGCAATGAACAGCAACGCGTATTTGATCGCCCGCTCGCTCTTCAGGTACTGATCAACCGGGTCGACAAAGCTGACGCCAAAGGTGCGCTCGCTGAAGTCCTCACATTGCCCGGCCGTGGCGCACTGGCGCAGGGCATCTTCAAGGTTGGTGGCGAAGAACGACGTCTGCCAGTGGGCAGTGAAGCCTTGGGCATCAATGCCGCGACGGCTGGGCAGGTAACTGCCGATGAAGCTTGGGTGCGGCCAGTTGGCGCGCATATCGACACTGCTGGTACGGCCTACCGGCAACACCTGCAACTGGCCAGTGCCTTGCAGCGCCAGGTCGAAGCCGTAGCTGAGCTCCCGCGCTTGCAGGCCATCCAGCCCTGGCACGCTGGCATGCACGCCACCGCGCATCCAGTCGAGCCCAGTCCCCGCTTCGAACGGCAACTTGCGCTCGTCGAGCGTCAGGTCCAGGCCATTCTCGATGCCACGAATGTCGCTGATGCCCACCACCAGGAAGGGCTTGTCGAACCGGTAGTCTTCAAAATCCTTGTCGATGCCCCAGCGTTCGGGGAGCTTGAAGCGGCCAGTGATACGGCCCTTGGCGTGAAACAGCCGCGCCTGGTAGATGCCGCGAGAACGCAGCTCGGTGTCGACACCCAGATCGGCCTCGAAGGTTTCCGGCAGGAAGTACAGGTGGCCGGTGATGCTGCTGGTCTCCTGGGTACGCTCGCCGTCCTTGTCGATCCAGCGGCGCTGGTACTTGCGGTAAGGCACCACCAGCAGCGGGCCACTGAGCTGCTGGTCGAAACTGGCGCTCTGGGCGATGTCACGCACCACGCTGTCACGCAGGGTCTGGCGCTCGTCGATGAGGCCGTTGATCATCAGCAGCGGGATCAGCAACAGCACTATCAGCAGGGCAATCATGCCGAGCTTGAATCCAAGGGTCTTGTTCATAGGGCCTCCTTTGGCAGTGGGCGCAGTGTCTGCGCCTTGCGTGGAGACCTTGGGGAGACTGTGTGGAGATTCCGTGTTTTCAGCTGATACGCCGCACCGGCAGCCACAGCCTTACCCGCACACCGCCATCGACGTTATCTACTGCAAGCGAACCGCCATGCAGCTGCATCACCTCGGCCACAAAATTCAGCCCCAGCCCGGTACTCTTGCGCCCACTTCCCGGCCGCGGCAGCGAGTAAAACCGCTCACTCACCCGCCCAATGGCATACGCCGGTATCGCCTGCCCCTGGTTGAACAGGCTCAACGCCACCCGCTCACCGTCGCGCTCAAGCTCGAACAACAACGCCCCACCGGCCGGGGTAAAGTCCAGCGCATTGTCGAGCAGGTTGGCCAACGCCTGGCGCATCAGAAACGGATCGCACAACAACCGCAAACCGGCCGGCACCCGCTGCCGCACCTGCAGGCCCGCCGCTTCGATGCGCGCCGCATGGGCCAACAGCAATTCGTCGACCAGTGCCGCCAACGCCACCTGCTGTTCATCCTCCAGCGCCTGCATCTGCTCCACGCGGGCGAGGTTGAGCAGGCGTTCGATCATCTGCTGCAGGCGCTCGCTTTCGCGCTCGATGTTGCCGGCAAAGCGCGCCCGCTGTTCGGCCGGCATATCGCCCTGCAGCAGCTCGGAGGCTCCGCGGATGGCCGCCAGTGGGCTTTTCAGTTCGTGGGTCAAGGTGTGCACATAGCGCTCGACGTAGGCCTTGCCTTCCAGCTGCGTGCGCATGCGCTCCACTGCATTGGCCAGGTGCGCCAGCTCACCGCCCTTGTAATGCGGCAGCGCCGCCCGCTCACCTTCGCTGACCGCCTGGGCGTAACGGGCCAGCCTGCGCAGCGAGCGCGCCAGCCACCACGACAGCGCTGCGCCAATCAACAAGCCCAGGCCGATCAAGCCCAGGCCCAATGTGAGCAAACGCTGCTCGGAGCGGTCGATGTAGGGTTTCAGCGAGCTGTTGGGCTTGGCCACGGTAACCACGCCGATGATCTGGCCGTCATCGATGATCGGCGCGGCCACATGCATCACCGAAGTGCTTTCGTCATCGGCGACACTGCGCGTGGAGCGGGCGCCGTACTCGCCGCGCAGGGTGAGGTAAACGTCATTCCACTTCGAGTAATCCTTGCCCAGGTCCTCACCGCTGGAGTCGAGCAGCACGATGCCTTTGGCGTCGGTCACGTAGATGCGGTGGCTGACCTGGTTCTTCGCCAAGCCCCAGATCTGCGCGCCCGGGCTGCGCGAACCGTAAGCCTTGAGTACTTCGGGCAAGCGGCTTTGCCCGAGGGTACCGGCCTTGACGTCATCGTGCAGGATCTCCGCCAGCAGGTTGGCGGTGTCGACCAGGGTTTCTTCGGACGATTGGCGCACCACCGGGCGGATCTGTTCGCGCACCGTGTTAAGCAGGAAGTACCCCGCCAGCCCGACGAACAGGAAGTACACCAGGAAGATCCGGATGCCCAGGCGCATCAGGCGTGATCCGGGCTGTAGCTGTAGCCGAGGCCGCGGTGGGTCTGTATCGGTTCTGCCTCGCTGGCGACCAGGCGCAACTTGGCGCGCAGGCTCTTGATGTGGCTGTCGATGGTGCGCTCGTAGCCCACGTCAGACGCCACGCCCAGGGCATCGAGCAGTTGCTCGCGGCTGAACACCCGCTGGGGCTGTTCCAGCAGGCACTGCAGCAAACGAAACTCGTGGCGGGTCAGGCTCAGCGGCTGGTTACGGTAGCTGATCTGCATGCGCAGGGTGTCGAGCTGGAACAGCGTTGCCGCCGCGACGGGCTCAACACGTGGTGCCATGCGTTTAAGGATGGCCCGCACCCGTGCCGCCACCTCGCGGGGGCTGAAGGGTTTGACCACGTAGTCGTCGGCGCCGATCTCCAGGCCCACCACCCGGTCGATTTCGCCATCGCGGGCGCTGAGGAACATCACCGGCACCTCGCTGAAGCGGCGCAGTTGGCGGCAGGTTTCGAAACCACTGATATCGGGCAGGCCGATGTCGAGGATGATCAGGTCGGCCGGGCGCTGGCGCTGCTGGTCGAGGGCGGCGCTGCCCAGGGTCACCCACTCAGTGCTGTGGCCGTCGGCCTGCAGGGCGTAGACCAGGGTGTCGGCGATGGCGGCTTCGTCTTCGACGATGAGGATATGGGGCATGGTGTCCGGCCTGGCTGGGGGCATAGCTGGATTCTTAGGGGATTCAAGGGCTGTGGCAAGCAGCGGGATGTGGGTTGTGCGCACCGGAGTCTTCGCGGGTAAGCCCACACCCACGTTGATCACCACGTTGATCACGTTGAGCCCCGCGCCTGTGTAGCACATTCGAACCGAAGACAGTTCATATACCGACTTTAATTGGCAAAGATCTGCAACTGTTATTTATGCCAGTTTTAAAAATACGCAGACCACTCTAGACTCCGGAATAACTGAAGGCTAAAGTCTGACACCATGAAAACTCAAGAACTTCGCTCCCTATTTTTTTATCAAGGCTATTATGTAGGGGCAATTCTGAACAATAACCCTCTCCTGCTAATGAGATCAGGCAGGCACGTACTGGCCACCCAACACGCTCATCACAGCAAGTTGTTGATGGCTGATACCCAGGGCTCTACACTACGCGTGCTGGTGTCGAACCCCGAAAAAAATATGGCATACGCGCCTTATGGCCATGAGCCTCACCTTCGTACATATGCCATTCCTGGTTTCAATGGAGAATTTCCAGATAGCTTGACCGAGTATTATCTGCTAGGTAATGGCTACCGCGCATTCAGTCCAACATTACGCAGGTTTATTAGCCCTGACAGGCATAGCCCATTTGGCGTAGGAGGTATTAACAGCTTTGCGTATTGCCTAAACGACCCTGTAAACAATAGGGACCCAACGGGTCGCGGGCTATGGTCAAAAAAAACACCGACACCATCTATAAAGGAAAGGCTATTTACGCCGGACTACCTGGATAAAAATCCAATCCATATTACTCAAATTCAACCCGAACCACCCAGCTACCAAGATGCCACCCGCGCTCCTGGAGAGCGCTCCTTTTTAGACTTACCCCAATATAGCCAGCTTCCTACGGGCGGACAATCCACAAAAAGTATTTCACTTGATCGTCACGGCGCCAGCAGACCAGGCACGCTCGACCAGATAAAAGAAGAACTTATTGGTCTTGCAGAGATATCCAACCTCCTTATCATAAAGGAAGCAAGTTTGATTACAGGCAACCAGTCTCACACCGCCATTGGCAGGCAAACATTGAATGCGATACAGGAAGAGCAGAACAGTATCCGGATGCAAATGATTGCAAACTATCACCGCCCTATTCTGCCTCCGTACACACCTTAATAGCAGCACCACTCGGCATTGCTAATCAGGTGATATCAGGGCAAGAGAGTCGCACAGACTACAATCCAATGTTTAGCGCAATTCCACTCACCTCATCTCATTTTACGAACGACTCAGAAGGCAAGGCCGCTCGTCCATTTTCCCGCCCGTCAAGCGCTGCGTATATTTTTCAAAAGCAGCCCCTCGACGGGCATTCACAAACGGCCGAAATTAGCATTCAGGCTTGCCAACAGTGAACTTCTTGGCGGGGTCGACTGCAGCCTTGAACTTCTTCAACGCCTTAGCGCCGACCAGCAACGGATAGTTGAAGGTGCTGCGATCGACCAGGTTGACCTCCACGGTGCGCTTCACATCACCCAGGCACAGCTCCAGGTCGACCACCGGGCGCTTGGAGATTTCCGGCGCATCGCCCTCTTCCTCTTCGTCGGCACGGCCCTTGATCTTGCTGATGCGCGAGACCTTGTGCTCGTAGACCTTGCCGTCGGACTCTTTGGTCGCCAGGCGGAAGCGTACCCACTCATCGCCATCGCGGGTGAACAGCTCGATGTCTTTGGCCGACAGCGATGCGGTGAAGGCACCGGTGTCCATCTTGGCCTTCAAGGTCTCGCCAATTTCCGGCAGGGCAATGTTTTCGTAACGGCCATAAATCGTCGGCTCGGCGGCCATGACCGGCAAGGCGAACAGTGACAACAGGGCAAGCAGTGATTTCACGGGTTACGCTTCCTTGAGTGCAGACAGTGCTTAGACTGCATGAGTTGAATAGGTTCGTCTGTACACGGTAATCAACACAATGTGAAACATTTGTCCTCGCCGCTGGGCATTGGGCATTTGGCGTAGGCCGCATCGCTGCTTATCATTGCCGGCTGTTTTTATCTCACTACAAGAGTTCCTTTATGCGTCGCCTGCTGACCGGCATTCTCACAACCCTCCTGCTGCTGCTCAACACCGTGGTGTTGATCTGCCCGCTGCTGGTCTTTGCCCTGCTCAAGCTGGTGCTGCCGGGCCGTGGCCGTGACTATGCCTCTGCGGCGGTGATGTGGGTCGCCGAAACCTGGTCAGAGATCGACAAGGCGATTTTCGCCCTGTGCATCCCCACCCAGTGGGATATCCGCGGCGTTGACCGCCTGCGCAAGGACACCTCGTACCTGGCCGTGAGCAACCACCAGACCTGGGTCGACATCCCCGCGCTGATCGAAAGCCTCAACCGCCGCACGCCGTTCTTCAAGTTCTTCCTCAAAAAGGAGCTGATTTGGGTGCCGTTGTTGGGCCTGGCCTGGTGGGGGCTGGATTACCCGTTCATGAAGCGCTACAGCAAGGCGTTTCTGGACAAGCACCCCGAGCTCAAGGGCAAGGACCTGGAAATCACCAAGGCCGCCTGCGAACTGTTCAAGCGCCAACCCGTCACCGTGGTCAATTACCTTGAAGGCACGCGCTTCACCGAGGCCAAGCGCCAGGAGCAACAGTCGCCATACCGCTACCTGCTCAAGCCCAAGGCCGGCGGCGTGGCGTTTGTGCTGGCGGCGCTGGGCGAGCAGTTGGATGCGCTGCTGGACGTGACCATCGTTTACCCGGGCAACCAGGCGCCGGGGTTCTGGGATTTGCTCAATGGCAGCATTAGCCGGGTGATTATCGACATTCAGGTGCGTGAGCTGGACCCGGCGTTGTGGGATGGGGATTATGAAAATGACCCGGCCTTCCGGCAGACCGTGCAGGCCTGGGTGAACCAGCTGTGGTTGGAGAAGGATCAGCGGATTGAGCAGTTGCGGGCGGAAATGAGCTGAGATCTCTATCGCCTGTTCCGGCCTTTTCGCGGGCAAGCCCGCTCCTACAGGTACTGCACAGCCATTGAATGTGGTGCGTTCCCTGTGGGAGCGGGCTTGCCCGCGAAGAGGCCAGCACAGGCACCAGCACAAATCCGATTAAAACCCAGGCTAATAATCAACATAAGGATTACTTCTTTGTCACCCTCCACCTAAGTGGATAAAAATCGATCAACGCACAACTACAAAAAATTGCCTGGATCGATCGATGGCCAACCAACCTTGCTCCGCCCCCGCCCAACTTCGTCGCGTCTTGGGCCTGCCCGCCCTGGTCTTTTTCGGCCTGGTGTACATGGTCCCGCTGACCATCTTCACCACCTACGGCATCGTCACCGAGCTCACCGGTGGCCGCACCGCAGGCGCCTATCTGGTCACCCTGCTGGCCATGCTGTTCACCGCCGCGTCCTATAGCTTCATGGTCAAACGCTTCCCGGTCGCGGGCTCGGCGTACTCCTACACCAACATGGCCTTCGGCCAGAACGTTGGTTTCCTGGCGGGTTGGTCGCTGCTGCTCGATTACTTGTTCCTGCCGATGATCAACTACCTGCTGATCGGCCTATTCCTCAACATCGCCTTCCCGGCTGTGCCCGCCTGGGCCTTCGTGCTCGCCTCCATCGCCCTGGTGACCGTGCTCAACGTGGTCGGCATCAACTCGGTGGCTAAAACCAGCAACCTGATCGTCGGTGCGCAGATCGTGTTTATCGGGGTGTTCGTGGCCTTGTCCTGCCAGACCCTGGCCGGCCAACCGCTAGACCTGCTCTCGCCGCTGATGGGTGACGGTACGCAACCTGGCTTCGGCCCGCTGATGGCGGGCGCCGCAGTACTGTGCCTGTCGTTCCTCGGCTTCGATGCCGTCTCCACCCTGGCGGAAGAATGCCGCGATGCCCGCCGCGACGTGCCACGGGCGATCATCCTCACCACGCTCTTCGCCGGCGTACTCTTCACCGCGCTGGCCTACGTCAGCCAGCTGGTACTGCCGGGCAGCACGTTTGCAAACGCCGATGCGGCGGCTAATGAAGTGATGTTCAAAGCAGGTGGGCAATTCCTGGCCAACTTCTTCACCGCCGCCTTCGTCGCCGGCAGCCTGGGTTCAGCACTGGCCTCGCAGGCAGCGGTGTCACGCATCCTCTTCACCATGGGCCGCGACAAGGTGCTGCCGCAGCGCACGTTCGGCTACTTGTCGCCGCGTTTTGGCACGCCGGTGTTCGCCATTGTGCTGGTGTCGGCGTTTTCGCTATTGGCGCTGGTGATCGACCTGTCCACCCTCGCCTCGCTGATCAGCTTTGGCGCGTTGGTGGCGTTCTCGGCCGTGAACCTGGCGGTGGTGAAGACGCACCTGATGAACGACACCTTGCACCGCAATGCCAAAGGCCTGCTGTGCTATGGCGCGGTACCGCTGGTGGGGTTGGGGCTGACGCTGTGGCTGTGGACCAGCCTGTCGGCGCTGACGCTAGTGATTGGTCTGTGCTGGTTTGCCCTGGGCCTTGCGTACCTGGCCGTACTGACTAGCGGCTTCCGCCGCCCGGTCAGCGTAGTGCACTTCACAGAAGCGGCCTGACGCTGCGGTAGGCCTTCTGAACTCCGGGGGGCAGACCTGATATTTCTGACAGTTGTTCTGGAAGGTATTCACCTAGACAGTGTATGACGCTGGCTAAATGAGCCAGACCATTAGGTCTATAGGAATACCTTCATGCCCCCTCTCACTAGAATCCAATATTTCTATCAAGATCATGAACTCCAGACGGCGGTCACTGCAGGATGCGCCAGCACGCTTGTGCGTTGCCATAAAACCACTGTTGCGCAGACTCGGGGCCCGGCTGGCCAAGCGATTGTGGGCCTACTGGCCACAGACATGCAGGGCTCTATCCTTTGTCTTGATGAGGCCAAGCAGAACTACGCTTTTGCGTATTCAGCCTATGGGCACACGCCAATCGGCAACCTCTCAATATTGGGCTTCGGTGGGCAGCGCCCTGATCTACAGACACGTTCATATCTACTAGGGAATGGCCACCGTGCGTTCCATCCATCACTTAGTCGGTTATTCTCGCCTGACAGACTCAGTCCATTCGCGCGAGGGGGGATCAATAGCTACAGTTACTGCGACGGAGACCCTATCAACTTTACAGACCCTTCCGGAAAGGCACGCTCACCTAACCTCATTTGGCAGGGATTAGATCAATTCGAACTACCACCGCCTCCTCCACCACCGCAGCGCCGACTCGCTAACCTTGAACCACCAGCACAACCCAGGGTTGATATACAGATTCCTGAGCGTGAACCACCAGCACAACCCAGGGTTGATATACAGATTCCTGAGCGATCACCTCCACCGCCTGCTGCGATACCGTTACAACTAAGAAGCCATGCGCTAGCTCAACCTGCAGCCGTAATGGTTGCCAGTACTCCTGCACTGACTGCTTTATCGCCACAGGCAGCACCCCCACAACGCTTACCTGTAATTGCTCGATGGATCAACCGGATGAGCAACTGGATGAGCAACTTACGTTTTCGGCAGCCGCGCCCACCGACAGCGATGCGGGCAACCACTCCCTCGACCCTTGGGCTGCACCTCGCCAGCAGGAGGTATGCCCAGGCCCAACGAGGCAGTAATTCTAATTACATGTCCAACATCAATCGGGATATTCGGCGATGAGGCTGGGAAAAAAGCCGGTGCAGGTTCAACTGAGACTTTCAGTGGAGCAGGGGTGAGCCCTACCCCGAGGGCGCGCTCGCCGGCGCCGGGGTAGTCCACAGGCTGCCCAGGTTCTGCAGTAGCGACCCCGCAATCGCTTGCTGCCCTAGGTACTGCAGAATCAACGGCGCAAACTGCCCGATCATCCCGGTATCCATACCCAGCGCCTTGAACGCACTGTCCAGGTCGCTGCGGTTTTCCACGTTGTTGCCCAGCAGCCCACCCAGCCCGCTCAAGCCACCCAGTGGGTTGGCGCCGGAGAGCAAGTCCAGCCCAGGCACGGCTTTGGTCATCTGAGGGATTGTTCGGGGCCGGACATGGAGATAATGGCCCTGATGGGTAATAGCTGGAATGCCAGAACTACGGCCCACCGCCTATCAATTTTGCCAGTAGCGCCCCCCGTAAAGCCTCTGGATACTCGTTCCTAGCCAGGTCAGTACACACCTTACTCAAGTTTAGGGAACCACCCCATGAGTATCCGCAGGATTTTTTATCAACGTCAGCGAGTTACTACGGTAAAAATTGATCAGCGATACCGATCTATCTTCCAAGGCAGCCAAGTCCCGCTAGCTGAAAGTCAACCAGGAAGCGAAGCCCCCTACACCCTATTGGCAACGGACTCCAAGGGTTCGGTATCTGGCGTAAAAAGTACCCCCTCAGACGACATGCATCGCTACTCCGTCTATGGCATCACGTGCACTATGCCCTCGCCCAAGTCATTATTAGGCTTCAACGGTGAGCACATTGATCAAAAAAACATGTACATCCTTGGCAGTTACCGCAGCTATTCAACAACACTGATGCGATTTCACTCACCCGACAAATTTTCTCCTTTTGCCCAGAGTGGACTCAATAGTTATGCCTACTGCGCGGGAGACCCTGTCAACTACAGCGACCCTACTGGGCATGTAAAATTTTCAGGTCTATTTAGCCGCAGCAAACAGCATCAGCCTGCGGTCCGCCTCACACACTACCAAAAAATCACAGTTGATGAACCGGGGGTGCCATTAGGAGCATTTAACATCCAAGGGATCGACGACATTCTTCCCTCTATAACTCAATACTTACCCATTGATGACTTATCAAACCTTGCACGCACCTCAAAATCCATGCATGGAAAGATCATCAAACCTTCGGATACATTGGCAGCCAAAGCCATAACCACTTCCAACTTCCTGGAGTACCAAGGCCTCAACCCTGTAGAGTTAGAGCAGAGACTTCCTGGCGTATTGCTAAGCTCCATGAATAACAGAGTTAAGGAAATGCAAGGCATAGCCTTCGCCGAAGCCAGCGTAATGTTGGAAAAAATCGACGCGATGATGATAAGAGAAGGCTTAAAAACACATGGCAGCGACGGTCGGCGCTACGCAATGCTCTACCGGCCAGGAAGTGCGTCCAGTTCTTCAAGGTGAAGCTGAAATCCTGGGGTCGCTGCGCGGCCCTTTCCGACCGGTCCGGCACACCGGCAAGGCCGCTCCTACAGCTACAGCGTCAGTCTTCAAGACTTATGATTCCAGCACTGCCACTACAAACCGTCATACCGAAGGCTGAGCTAACGGCGCTGGCGTAGTCCACAGGCTACCCAGGTTCTGCAACAACGACTCAGCAATCCCCTGCTGCCCCAGATACTGCAGAATCAAAGGCGCAAACTGCCCGATCATCCCCGTGTCCATGCCCAATGCCTTGAACGCACTGTCCAGGTCGCTACGGTTTTCCACGTTGTTGCCCAACGCATTGCTCAATGCCGACTGGCTTTCGCTGTTCTTGCCCAGCAAATCGCCCAGCCCGCTCAACCCGCCCAATGCATTGGCACCTGACAGCAAGTCCAGCCCAGGCACGGCTTTGGTCAGCTGACCGTAGTCGTCGGAACTCAAGTTATTGCGCGCCAGCCCCAGCATCGCCCCCGCCCCGCCCACGGCCTGTTCCGGGGTGATCTTCAGTTCACTGCCCAACGTGTTGAGCAAATTAGCCTGCGCCTCGGGCGCCTGCACCTGGCCCTGCTGTTTCTGGTTCTGCATGGCCGACACGGCATTGGCGGCATCGCTGAGGTTGAAGGCGAACACCGGGCTTGTGGCCAGGGTCATCAGGGTTGCCAGGGTGAATGCTTTCATCGGGAGGGACCTCTTGGGGCGGGATGACCAGGGAAACAAGGCTTTGGACTGTAGGATGGGAGCTTTGTTCCAGGCCGGTCATCGACACGTAGTCCAAGTGCCTCACGTATCAGGCACCAGCACTTTTACTAGTTTACGTCTGCTGAAAACAACCTCATAGTCAGACGACCTCGCATGTGTAGGAGAAAACCACATGGCGCAAAATCTCCCCCCGATTACAACAGTATTGCTGAGCGTTGATAGGCAAGGGTCCATTTTAGGTAGACACCTTGGTTCGCCAATGCAGGGAACATCCTATACGTCATTCGGTTATACCGAACGCCAACATGCACACAGCTTTCGTTTGGGCTTCAATGGCCAACTTCATGAACGCAACGGCCTTTACATACTCGGCAATGGTTACCGCGCCTACTGCACTAAGCTAGGGCGTTTTTACTCACAAGATAGCTTAACCTCCTTCAGTAAAGCCGGCCTAAATTATTACGCCTACTGCTTAAATGATCCAATCAACCGACACGACCCCAGCGGCCACTTTGCAAAGAGCTTCAGGAAAATCTTTAGAACCGATGCCACAAAACTTCGCGAAAGACAGGCAGCGTTTAATCAGATTGAAGTTGAACTTCGCCCTTTCACAGAGGAGCTCTTCCATCGTCCTACACAAGCAACTCGCGATCAAAAGTCACAAATTGCCAAACTGATATTACATGCCTCGGGAAAATTAAGAGGCATTTCTAAACTTGGTGGGACGATCTCGCCTGAGGTTAGGGAGACCTACGAGAAGGCCAATTTTATAAGATCCACGTGGGGTAATTCAGATATCTACCATATGAGTAGACACCCCATTGGCAATCTCTCCAGTCCAATAAGCAATCTGCCACCTCATACCTCCCCGTTGACTCGCGATTCAAGGCGTAATTCTTCCGCTTCAGTAAACGATCTACCGCCTGACTATGAATCCCTTCCCCCACCGCCATACGCTACCGCAGTTCCCATGAATAACATTAGAACCTCACCCGTTACGTCAACTGGATAGCATTAAAAAACAAAGCCCCTCAATTCGAGGGGCTCTTCTTATACGATGTTTATTACGCAGCACCCCACATCTTATGCGGGTCAATCACAAACTTCTTCGGCACACCCGCATCGAACTCGCCATACCCTTCCGGCGCCTGATCCAGGTTGATCACTTGCACGCCGACCACCTCAGCAATGTTGATCCGGTCCCACATGATCGCCTGCATCAGCTGGCGGTTGTACTTCATGGTTGGGGTCTGGCCGGTGTGGAAGCTGTGGGATTTCGCCCAGCCCAGGCCAAAGCGAATGCTCAGGGCGCCGATCTTGGCGGCGGCATCCACCGCACCCGGGTCTTCGGTCACGTACAGGCCGGGGATACCGATGTTGCCGGCAACGCGGGTGACTTGCATCAGCGAGTTCAGCACGGTGGCCGGGGCCTCATGCTTGGCACCCTCGTGGCCATGGCCGCGGGCCTCGAAGCCAACGGCGTCGACGGCGCAGTCCACTTCCGGCTCACCGAGAATGTCGATGATCTGCTCGTGCAGCGGGGTGTCTTTGGACAGGTCGACCACTTCGAAGCCCTGGGACTTGGCATGCGCCAGGCGGGCTGGGTTGAGGTCACCGACAATCACACAGGCAGCGCCCAGCAGGCGGGCAGACGCAGCAGCGGCCAGGCCGACCGGGCCGGCGCCCGCGACGTAAACGGTGCTGCCAGGGCCTACGCCCGCCGTCACGGCGCCGTGGTAGCCGGTCGGCAGAATGTCGGACAGGCAGGTCAGGTCACGGATTTTTTCCATGGCCTTGTCGCGATCCGGCAGTTTCAGCAGGTTGAAGTCAGCGTACGGCACCAGCACGTACTCGGCCTGGCCACCGGTCCAGTCGCCCATGTCGACATAGCCGTAGGCACCGCCAGCGCGGGCCGGGTTTACAGTGAGGCAGACGCCGGTGTGCATTTCTTTGCAGGAGCGGCAGCGGCCGCAGGCGACGTTGAAGGGTACCGACACCAGGTCGCCTTTTTTCAGGCGTTCGACATCACGCCCCAACTCGACGATTTCACCGGTGATTTCGTGGCCCAGAACCAGGCCGACCTGGGCAGTGGTACGGCCGCGGACCATGTGCTGGTCGGAGCCGCAGATGTTGGTGGAGACCACCTTTAGAATGACGCCGTGTTCGATCTTCTTGCCGCGCGGGTCCTGCATTTTCGGGTAGTCGATCTTCTGCACCTCGACCTTGCCGGCGCCGAGATACACCACTCCACGATTGCCAGACATGCTCTTACCTCGCTTGATTTTTATTTATGCAGCGTTGGTTGAAGCGCCGCCATCCATGGGCGGCATGTGTTACTGGGATGAGGGGAATTGTGGGCCTGATGGGGCGAGTTGCGCTGACTGAAAACGACAGGGGGATGCCTTTTTACGGCAGGGATAATGTGTTGGGCCATTCGCGGGTAAACCCGCTCCCACAGGTACAGCGCCGCACTCGAAAGCGGCGATGCACCTGTAGGAGCTGGCTTGCCTGCGATGGGCTGCAAAGCAGCCCCAAAATAGTCAGAGCACCACAGTCCGGTTGGCGTTGAGGAACACCCGACGCTCGATGTGATAACCCACAGCCCGCGCCAGCGTCAGGCATTCGATGTCGCGCCCTTTGGCAATCAGGTCTTCCGGGTAATGGCTGTGGTCCACCACCTCGACCCCCTGGGCAATGATCGGCCCTTCATCGAGGTCGTTGTTGATGTAGTGCGCGGTCGCGCCCACCATCTTCACGCCCTTGTTGTACGCCTGGTGATAAGGCTTGGCGCCTTTGAACCCCGGCAACAACGAGTGGTGAATGTTGATCGCCCAGCCGTCCAGCCGCCGACACAGCTCGGGCGACAGCACCTGCATGTAGCGGGCAAGGATGACCAGTTCCGCGCCAGTCTCCTCGATCACCTGCAGCACCTTGCGCTCTTGCCCCGCCTTGTCGTTGGGGTCGAGTGCAAAGTGGTAGTAAGGAATCTTGTGCCAATGCGCCAGCGGTTCGAGGTCTGGATGGTTGGACACCACTGCGACCACGTCCATGCCCAGTTGGCCAATACGCTGGCGGTACAACAGGTCGTTCAGGCAGTGGTCGGCCTTGGACACCATGATCACCACCTTGGGGCGGTGATTAGGCGCGGTCAGCTCGAAGGCCATACCGAACGCTTCGCTTCGTTCAGCGAGGCCGGCACGGAAGCCCACCTCGTCAAAATCGTCCGGCTGGCGGAATTCGACGCGAATGAAGAAACGCCCCGACTGCCGGTCATCGAAGGAGTGGTGCTCCGTGACGTAGCAGCGCTGCTCGTAGAGGAAACGCGTCACCACGTCGACGGTACCGAGCATGCTCGGGCAGTCGGCGGTGAGAATCCAGGTATCCGGTGCCCGACTCATGTGCGGCTCTCCTTAGGCTTCGATGCTCAGGCCGTATTCGGCCGAAGCGTCCTGCAGCCACAGCCACCAGTAATCGGCGAAGCTGCGGCGAATCACCAGTTCCCAGGTGTCTTCGGCGGTGCGGCGGATCACCAGTTGCGACTTGGCGAACACGGTACCGACGGCCTTGCCAACCGGGAAGTTGTTTGGGTGAACATCATAGCTGGTGGACTTCATCAGCACTTCGCGCACGTGCGGGCCGCGCAGTTCCAGCAGGCTTTGCCCGCCGCTGACGTTGACCACCTGGATGTGCAGGCCTTCGAGGGCCGCGCGCAGTTTTTGCTCGATGGCGAACTCCTGGCCGCCCGGGACGATCAGCAGCCACTCGTCGGGGCCCATCCACTGCAGCGACATGTCGCTGTTGGCGACCACGGTCAGGGCCACCGGCAGCTCCAGGCCCAAGGCCTTGTGCACGCCTGCGGCGAAGGCCGGGTCATGGCCGTCGCCACGCAGGGTCAGGTGGCCGAGGAATTTTTTCTCACGCAGGGTCACGCCTGCGTTCTTGCGGCCCTTGCCAACCAGGCTGGCCAGGTCGGCATGGTGCAGCGGCGACTGGGCCTTGGCGTCGGCGCCGGGGTTTTGCTGGAAGACGTTGATAGCGCTCATTTCTTACCTGCCTTGAATTCTGTAGTTCCGAGCAACGCCGAACCTGTGGGAGCGGGTTCACCCGCGAAGAGGCCAGTAAGGCCAACATCGCATTCGCGGGTAAACCCGCTCCCACAGGGTTCGGCGCCACCATCCGGGGCCTTAGACGTTCTGCCGCTCACCCTTCGGATCGAAGAACACCGAAGACACGATTTCCGCTTCGATCACGCTGCCGTCAGCCTGCGGCGAGTACACCCGCTCGCCCATGCGTTTGAGGCCGCCTTTGACCACACCCATGGCGAACGAATAACCCAGGGAGTTGGCTGCGTAGCTGGAGGTGACGTGGCCAACCATGTCCATCGGGATCGGTTGCTTGGGGTCGAACACCAGTTGCGCGCCTTCAGGCAGCCATTGGGTCGGGTCCACCGGCTTGAGGCCAACCAGCTGCTTGCGGTTGTCGCGCAGGCAGTCTTCGCGGTTCATGCCACGCAGGCCGATCCACGAGAACGGCTTGTTGCGACCCACGCACCAGCTCATGTTCAGGTCGTCTGGGTTCATCGAGCCGTCAGTGTCCTGGCCGACGATGATGAAGCCCTTCTCGGCACGCAGCACGTGCATGGTCTCGGTGCCATACGGGGTCAGGTTGTATTGCTTGCCCGCCTCGATGATCTTTTCCAGCACGCCCATGGCGTAGTTGGCCTGCACGTTCACTTCGTACGACAGCTCACCGGTGAACGAGATGCGGAACACACGGGCCGGTACTCCGGCGACGGTGCCTTCCTTCCAGGTCATGAACGGGAAGGCGTCCTTGTCCAGGTCGATGTCGTCGGTCAGCGCGCTCAGCAGCTTGCGGCTGTTGGGGCCGGACAGGGTCATGGTCGCCCAGTGGTCGGTGACCGAGGTGAAGTACACCTTCATCTCTGGCCATTCGGTCTGGTGGTACAGCTCCAGCCACTGCAGCACGCGGGCCGCGCCGCCGGTGGTGGTGGTCATGTAGAAGTGGTTGTCGCCAACGCAGGCGGTCACGCCGTCGTCGAAGACCATGCCGTCTTCTTTGCACATCAGGCCGTAGCGGGCCTTGCCCACGTCGAGCTTGGTCCAGGCGTTGCTGTAGATGCGGTTGAGGAACTCACGCGCGTCCGGGCCCTGGATGTCGATCTTGCCCAGGGTCGAGGCGTCGAGCAGGCCGACGCTGTCACGCACGGCCTTGCACTCGCGAGCCACGGCGGCGTGGATGTCTTCACCGGCTTTGGGGAAGTACCACGGGCGTTTCCACTGGCCAACGTCTTCGAACTCGGCGCCGTTCTTCACGTGCCAGCCATGCAGGGCGGTGAAGCGTACAGGTTCGAACAGGTGGCCACAGTGACGGCCCGCTACCGCACCGAAGGTGACCGGCGTGTAGTTGGGGCGGAACATGGTGGTGCCCATTTCCGGGATGGTGATGCCGATCGAACGGGCGGCGATAGCCAGGCCGTTGATGTTGCCCAGCTTGCCTTGGTCGGTACCGAAGCCCAGCGCGGTGTAGCGCTTGACGTGTTCGACCGACTCGAAGCCTTCGCGGGTGGCCAGCTCGATACCGGCAGCAGTCACGTCGTTCTGTTGGTCGACGAACTGCTTCGGCCCTTTGCTGCCCTTGTCGTGCGGCACCTGGAACAGGGCCACCGTGGCCTCTTCCTTGCGTGCCACGGTTTTCGGCAAGGTGCCGGTGGTGGCCTTGAAGCCGGCTTCGGTGGCTGCGCGAACGCCGCCTTCAAAGCCGTCGGCAATCACATCGCCCAGGGCGTAGACGCCATGGATGCCGCCGACACAAACGCGTTTTTGCGGTGCATCGCCCGGCACGAAGCCGAGGATGTCATCGCGCCAAACCGGGCGACCGCCCAGGTGCGACGCCAGGTGGACGATCGGGCTGTAACCGCCGGAGCTGGCGATCAGGTCGCACTCGAGGGTTTCGCCTGGGCTGGTGACTTTGTGGGCCTGCACGTCGATGGCGGCCACGCGGGCGCCGGTCACGTGCTTGCTGCCTTTGGCCTCGACCACGGCGCTGGAAGTGAGGATGCGGATGCCTTTTGCACGCGCTTCTTCAACCAGCGAACCACGTGGGTTGTGGCGGGCGTCGGCGATGGCGACCACTTGCAGGCCAGCGTCGTGCCAGTCCAGCGCGGCGCGGTAAGCGTGGTCGTTGTTGGTCGACAGCACCAGCTTGCGGCCCGGGGCCACACCGTAGCGGCGTACGTAGGTGGACACAGCGCCGGCCAGCATGTTGCCCGGCACGTCGTTGTTGCCGTACACCAGCGGGCGCTCGTGGGCGCCAGCGGCCAGTACCACACGGCCGGCACGCACACGGTGCACGCGGTGACGCACCTGGCCGATCGGAGCGCGGTCGCCGAGGTGGTCGGTGAGGCGCTCGTGGATGGTCAGGAAGTTGTGGTCGTGGTAGCCGTTGACCGTGGCACGTGGCAGCAGGGTCACTTCCGGCAGGCTTTCCAGCTCTTTGACCACCGCATTGACCCAGTCAGCGGCAGGCTTGCCGTCGAGGGTTTCGCGGGTGTCGAGCAGGCTGCCGCCGAACTCTTCCTGTTCATCGGCGAGGATCACGCGGGCGCCACTGCGGGCAGCAGCCAGGGCGGCGGCCAGGCCAGCAGGGCCGGCACCGACGATCAGCACGTCGCAGTGCTGGTTCATGTAGTCGTAGCTGTCCGGGTCGTTCTGCAGCGGTGCACGGCCAAGGCCGGCCGCTTTACGGATGTACTTCTCGTACGTCATCCAGAACGATTTCGGGTACATGAAGGTTTTGTAGTAGAAGCCCGGCGGCATCATGCTGCCGCCCACCTTGCCAAGGATGCCCATGACGTCGTTGTTGACGTTCGGCCAGCCGTTGGTGCTGGTGGCGACCAGGCCGGCGTACAGCGCCTGTTGGGTGGCACGCACGTTAGGGATCTGGGTGGCTTCGCTGGAGCCGATCTGCAGGATGGCGTTCGGCTCTTCGGTACCGGCGGCGATGATGCCGCGCGGGCGCGAGTACTTGAAGCTACGACCGACGATGTCGACGCCGTTGGCCAGCAGCGCAGCGGCCAGGCTGTCACCGGCATAACCCTGGTAGGTCTTGCCGTTGAAGGTGAAGTTCAGGACCTTGCTGCGATCGATACGGCCGCCGCTGGCGAGGCGATAGGTCTGGCTCATACTTTTTCCCCTTGGCCTTTGACGGTCGACGGTGCGCTGTTTTGCTTGCCGTTGGCGGTCACCTGCGGCTTCTCGCCAATCTTGTAGGTTTCCAGAATCTCGTAGGTCACGGTGTCGCGGGTGACGTTGAAGTACTGACGGCAGCCGGCAACGTGGTCCCACAGTTCATGGTGAATACCGCGCGGGTTATCGCGGAAGAACATGTAGGTGCCCCACTCCTCGTCGGAGCAGGCGGCAGGGTCCAGCGGGCGGGCGATGTGCGCCTGGCCAGAGGCGTGGAACTCTTCTTCGGAGCGCAGCTCGCCGCAGTGGGGACAGAAAATATGCAACATGACGGTGTCTCCGGTTAGTGGGCGACGGCGGCGGCGCCGTGTTCGTCGATCAGTGCGCCGTTGTAGAAACGGTCCATGGAGAACGGCGCGGCCAGTGGGTGCATCTCGCCTTTGGCCAGGCTGGCAGCGAAGACGTTGCCCGAACCCGGGGTCGCCTTGAAGCCACCGGTACCCCAACCGCAGTTGAAGAACATGTTCTTGACCGGGGTCTTGGAGATGATCGGGCAGGCGTCCGGCGAGGTGTCGACGATGCCGCCCCATTGGCGGTTCATGCGCACGCGCGAGAGGTTGGGGAACATCTCGACGATCGCTTGCAGGGTGTGCTCGATCACCGGGTACGAACCGCGCTGGCCGTAGCCAACCCAACCGTCGATACCGGCGCCGATCACCAGGTCGCCCTTGTCGGACTGGCTGATGTAGCCGTGCACGGCGTTGGACATGATCACGCTGTCGATGATTGGCTTGATCGGTTCGGACACCAGGGCTTGCAGCGGGTGCGATTCCAGCGGCAGGCGGAAGCCGGCCAGCTTGGCCATGTGCCCGGAGTTACCGGCAGTGACCACGCCGACGCGCTTGGCGCCGATGAAGCCTTTGTTGGTTTCGACACCGATGACCGCGCCGTTTTCCTTGCGGAAACCGATCACTTCGGTCTGCTGGATCAGGTCCACGCCCAGGGCGTCGGCGGCACGGGCGTAACCCCAGGCCACGGCGTCGTGACGGGCAACACCACCACGGCGCTGAACGGTCGCGCCGAGGATCGGGTAACGGGTGTTCTTCGAGCAGTCCAGGTACGGGATTTCGGCCGCGACCTGGGCGGTGTTCAACAGTTCGCCATCGACGCCGTTGAGGCGGTTGGCGCTGACGCGGCGCTCGGAGTCACGGATGTCCTGCAAGGTGTGGCACAGGTTGTAGACACCGCGCTGGGAGAACATGACGTTGTAGTTGATGTCCTGGGACAGGCCCTCCCACAGCTTCATGGCGTGCTCGTACAACTGCGCCGATTCGTCCCACAGGTAGTTGGAACGCACGATGGTGGTGTTACGGGCGGTGTTGCCGCCGCCCAGGTAACCCTTCTCGATCACTGCGACGTTGGTGATGCCGTGTTCCTTGGCCAGGTAGTAGGCCGTGGCCAGGCCATGGCCGCCACCGCCAACGATGACCACGTCGTAGACCTTTTTAGGGGTCGGCGTGCGCCACATGCGCTGCCAGTTTTCGTGGTGGCTGAGGGAGTGTTTGAAGAGGCCGAAGCCCGAGTAGCGTTGCATGGTCGTTTACTCCACTCAGCGGTAAACAGGGAAGTCTGCGCACAGCGCCGCGACGTTCTTCGCCACATCGGCTTCGACGTCAGCGTCACCGAGGTTGTCGAGGATGTCGCAGATCCAGCCGGCCAGGGCCACACACTGGGCGACCTTGAAGCCGCGGGTGGTGACGGCCGGGGTGCCGATGCGCAGGCCCGAGGTGACGAACGGCGACTGCGGGTCGTTGGGTACGGCGTTCTTGTTGACGGTGATGTGCGCGCGGCCCAGGGCGGCGTCGGCATCTTTACCGGTGAGGCCCTGGCGGATCAGGCTGACCAGGAACAGGTGGTTGTCAGTGCCGCCGGAAACCACGTCGTAACCGCGGTCGATAAATACCTGGGCCATGGCCTGGGCGTTTTCGATGACTTGTTGCTGATAGGCCTTGAAGCCCGGTTCCAACGCTTCCTTGAAGCACACGGCCTTGGCGGCGATGACGTGCATCAGCGGGCCGCCCTGGGCGCCGGGGAACACGGCAGCGTTGAGCTTCTTCTCGATCTCTTCGTTGGACTTGGCCAGGATCAGGCCGCCACGCGGGCCGCGCAGGGTCTTGTGGGTGGTGGTGGTGACCACGTCGGCGAACGGGAGCGGGTTCGGGTACAGGCCCGCAGCAACCAGGCCGGCAACGTGGGCCATGTCGACGAACAGCAGCGCACCGACCTTGTCAGCGATGGCACGGAAGCGGGGGAAGTCGAGGGTCTTGGAGTAGGCCGAGAAGCCAGCGACGATCATTTTCGGCTTGTGCTCGACCGCCAGGCGCTCGACTTCGTCGTAGTCAATCAGGCCGGTCTTGGTGTCGATGCCGTATTGAACCGCGTTGTACAGCTTGCCCGAGGACGACACTTTGGCGCCGTGGGTCAGGTGGCCGCCGTGGGCCAGGCTCATGCCCAGGATGGTGTCACCGGCCTGCAGCAGGGCCAGGTACACCGCGCCGTTGGCGGAAGAGCCGGAGTGCGGCTGGACGTTGGCGTAGTCGGCACCGAACAGCTGCTTGGCGCGCTCGATGGCCAGCGCCTCGACCTTGTCCACGTGCTCGCAGCCACCGTAGTAGCGCTTGCCTGGGTAGCCTTCGGCGTATTTGTTGGTCAGGCCGCTGCCTTGGGCCTGCATGACGCGCTTGCTGGTGTAGTTCTCCGAGGCGATCAGCTCGATGTGATCTTCCTGGCGCTGTTCTTCGGCATTCATCGCCGCCAGCAGTGCGTCGTCGTAACCCTGGATCTGGTCTTGCTTGCTGAACATCTTGTTGTCTCCCGGCAGCGATCGTTTCTTGTCTGTAGAGCACTGTGGCCCTTTGTGGCGATGGTATGACTGGCCGGGGTGGGTCAGATGCCTGCGCACGCCTTGCAATGGCGCGTTTACGACATTCGCTGATTTGCTGTTTGTGCCGGCCCTTTCGCGGGTGAACCCGCTCCCACAGGTACGGCGGTGCTTGAAGCCTTTGGGTATCCCTGTGGGAGCGGGTTTACCCGCGAAGAGGCCCGTTCAGACAACCCTGAAATCAGCTTATGTCTAGGTTGTATAGGCAACTGCTGAATCGATGGTTTAGAGTGCTGTTCTGCGTCGTTCACAGGACCGTGTCATGACAGATAAGAGCCAACAATTCGCCAGCGACAACTATTCCGGCATCTGCCCCGAAGCCTGGGCCGCCATGGCCAAGGCCAACATGGGCCACGAACGCGCCTATGGCGATGACCAGTGGACCGAGCGCGCCGCCGAGTACTTCCGCAACTTGTTCGAAACCGACTGCGAGGTGTTTTTCGCCTTCAACGGCACCGCCGCCAACTCCCTGGCCCTGGCCTCGCTGTGCCAGAGCTACCACAGCGTGATCTGCTCCGAAACCGCCCACGTCGAAACCGACGAATGCGGCGCGCCGGAGTTTTTCTCCAACGGTTCCAAGCTGCTGACGGCGGCCAGCGTCAACGGCAAGCTGACGCCGCAATCGATTCGCGACGTCGCCCTCAAGCGCCAGGACATCCACTACCCCAAGCCGCGCGTGGTCACCATCACCCAGGCCACCGAAGTGGGTACCGTTTACCGCCCCGATGAACTCAAGGCGATCAGTGCCACCTGCAAGGAACTGGGCCTTAACCTGCACATGGACGGCGCACGCTTCACCAATGCCTGCGCGTTCCTCGGTTGCAGCCCGGCAGAGCTGACCTGGAAGGCCGGCGTCGATGTGCTGTGTTTTGGCGGTACCAAGAACGGCATGGCGGTGGGCGAGGCGATCCTGTTCTTCAATCGCCAGCTGGCCGAAGACTTCGACTACCGCTGCAAGCAGGCCGGGCAGTTGGCGTCGAAGATGCGCTTCTTGTCTGCGCCCTGGGTTGGGCTGCTGGAAGATGGCGCCTGGCTGCGCCACGGCACGCACGCCAACCACTGCGCGCAGCTGCTGGCATCGCTGGTGAGCGACCTGCCAGGGGTGGAGCTGATGTTCCCGGTGGAGGCCAACGGGGTGTTTCTGCAAATGCCAGAGCACGCGATTGAAGCGCTGCGGGGCAAAGGCTGGCGGTTCTATACCTTTATTGGCAGTGGCGGGGCGCGGTTCATGTGCTCTTGGGATACCGAAGAAGACCGGGTGCGTGAGCTGGCGGCGGATATCCGCGCGATCATCACTGCCTGATAGATCGCATTCGCGGGGCAAGCCCGCTCCCACAGGTCCTGCACAGTTTCAGCATCTGTGAGGACCCTGTGGGAGCGGGCTTGCCCCGCGAATGCGATGCCAGCAGCTCCAACAATCTAAAGCTTGAACCCACCCATCTGCCGCGCCAAATCATCAGCCAACCCACGCAACGCCTGGCACTCCGCCCGGCACCCCTGCACCTCCGCCGCCGTCTCCCTGGCCAGGTCGGAAATCCCCTGTACCGTCCGGTTGATCTCCTCCGTCACCGCCGACTGCTCTTCAGTCGCTGTCGCCACCTGATGGTTCATGTCGCTGATGTGCTCGACCTTGTCGGTAATCGCCCCCAGCGAGGCACCGGTGCGTTGGCTCGATTCAACGCCGCTGCCCGTCGCCTGCTGCCCTGCCTGCATCGACGTCACCGCCGAGCCTGCGCCCTGCTTCAAGCGCTGGATCATCTGCTGCACTTCATCGGTAGACAGCTGCGTACGCCGCGCCAGGGTACGCACTTCATCGGCGACCACGGCAAAACCACGCCCCATCTCTCCTGCCCGCGCCGCTTCGATGGCCGCATTAAGCGCCAAGAGGTTGGTTTGCTCGGAAATACTGCGGATCACCGCCAATACTTCATCGATCGAGGCGACTTCGTCGGCCAACTGTGCGACTGCATCCGCCGCCTTGCCGATGTCACCTGACATGCCTTCAATTCCCTGGATCGAGCGCCGCACCACGTCACGCGCCTGCAAGGCTTCGTCGCGCGCCGATTGTGACGCTTCGGCGGCATTGCCGGCATTGCGGGCGATGTCCTGCACGGTCAGGCCCATCTCATGCACGGCGGTGGCGACCATTTCGGTCATTTCCTGTTGGCGACCGGAGCGCTCGGCCGTGTTGTCCACCACCTGCGTCACCTGTTCGACGGCCAGGTGCAAGCGTTCAGTCGTGCGCAGCACCTCGCCGATCAACCCCCGTTGGCTGTCGAGGAAGCGGTTGAAGCCACGGGCCAGATCACCCAGTTCGTCCTGGCGCGAATCATCCAGGCGGTGGCTGAGGTCTCCCGCGCCGCTGCCGATCTGCACCAGTGCGGCCGTGACGCGGCGGATCGGCCGTACCAAGCCGCGCGCCAGCAACACCACCAGCAGCAACGACAACAGCGCCACGCCGCCACCGATCAAGGTGGTCAGCCAGACCGCCTGATGCATCTGCGCGTAGATCTCGGCCTCAGGCACCTCGGCGACCAAGGTCCAGTTCAGGTCGCGCAGTGGCAAGCCTAAAGCCAGGTAGCCTTCGCCATCACGCTGGAAGCGGCTGGTACGCAGGCCCTGGTCGCCACTCATCACCGCTTTCGCGGCCTGTGCATCAAGCTGGTCGACAAGCTGGCGCTTGCCGCTGAAGGCGCTGTCCGGGTGCACCTGGATCAGCCCATCGTTGCGTACCAAAAATACCTTGCCGTGCTCGCCAAAGCTGAAATCGTGGATCAGCTTCGACAACTCGGTCATGCGCAGGCCCATACCCGCCACGCCGACCAGCTTGCCGTCTTTTTCCACGCGATAGTCGATGAACAGTGCCAACTCGCCCGTGGCACCGTCGATGTCGATGTTGATCAGGCGCTCGGCGCCGCTGTCGATGTAGCCGTAGAACCACGTGTCCTTCGGGTTGGCCCGGCTGAGTGTGCGGTCCAGCCCCTTCTCGTTGTAGTAGTGGCCGGTTTCGGTGGAGGCGAACAGCGTGGTAAAGGCTTTGTTGCGCTGCTTGGCCGCCTCGAGGTATTCGATAAAGCGTGAGGTTTGAGCGGCGTCTTCGCCCTCAGCAAGCCAATCGCGCAGCAGGGTATTGCCGGCAATGTCGGCGGCCGCCACCAGCGGCTGGCCGAGCATGCGCTCGATATCGTTGCGGATTGCCTCGACACTGGCTGGCAGCGCTGTGTCGACCAGGTAGCGTTCGGTCAGGCGGTTGAGCGCCACCGTGAAGATGATCACCACCACCAGGATGCTCGCCAGCAGGGCTGCGCCCATGCTTGCGATCAATTGCCACTGGATACTTTGCCGCCAGATACGCATGCCCGTGCTCCCCGCCAATTATTGTTTTGGGGGAAGTGTATACACTTACGTATCCAGTTATTCCAGTGATCTGGGACATTGTAGAAGCAGCCTTGTGCTGCGAAGAGGCCGGTGACAGCAGCGGAAATCACTGCGTTTTCACCGGCCTCTTCGCAGCACAAGGCTGCTCCTACAAGGGATCGCGGAGTGCTTTATTGTTCGGCGATGGTCCGAACGATCGCGTCCACCGTGGCGTCGATCTGCGCCTGGGTACGCGCCAGCGTCTGCTGATGCTCTTTCTGCAGCTCAACCTGCTTGGAACACAGGTTCAGGGCCGCCAGCACCAGCAGCTTGTCACCGATCAGGGTCGGGTACGAACGCTTGGTCTCGGCCAGGGCGGTGTTCAGCATCCGCACCGCCTGCGCCAGGGTTTCTTCCTGGCCTTCGGGCGCCTTGATCGAATAGTCGCTGCCGAGGATCGACACGACATTGACCGGCTGCGCTTGCAGGCTCATGCGTTGACGACACCCGCATTGGCGCGGTCAACCAGCGCCTGGATGCGCGCGGCGGTGGCGCCGTTTTTCTCTTCCTGCTCCATCAGCGACAGCTGCAGGGTCTCGTTTTCTTCCTTGGCCTGGGCCAGTTGCTGACCGAGGGTGGTGTTCTGCTCGGTGAGTTGAGCGTTTTTCTGCATCAGGTCGCTGACCAGTTGCTCGATTTGATTCAGGGAGGCTTCCAGCATGGGGTCTATCTCAGGTTGTTGCAAAGGCCGCACACGATAAAGAAAAGCGTGAGTCCTCGCCATTAAATATCGGATTCTTAAGGTTTCTAACCCGCAGATTGACAGGGTAAGCGCCCGCTTGTTCCGACCTGGATCAACCGCCGGTCAGGAAAAGGTTAGCGCGCTCACAATTTTCACCGGTCTCGCTCAAGACTGACCAGTCACGACCGATAGCCAGGCAAGTCATATTTCGTCGCCATCCCCTGCGACCTCTTTCCCTTGCCTGGATTACGCCCCTCATGTCCCTACGCAACATGAATATCGCCCCGCGCGCGCTGCTCGGCTTCGCGCTGATCGGCCTGTTGATGCTCGGCCTCGGCATCTTCTCGCTGATGCAGATGGGCAACATCCGCCAGGCCGGCGTTGCCATCGAAAGCATCAGCGTGCCCAGTATCAAGACGCTGGACGAACTTACTGCGCTGAACCTGCGCATGCGCACCCTTTCCTATCGCCTGCTGCTCAACCGCGACCCAGAGACGCAGCGCGACACGCTTAACCTGCTGGACCAACGCAACACCCAGATCGACCAGGCGCGCCGTGCCTACGAGCCCATGATTGGCGCACGCGACGAGCAAGCGGCTTACGATCAATACAGCCAACTGCTCAATCAGTACCGCCAGCTGGAGGCGCGCATGCGCAGCCTGAGCCAGGCGGACCGCACCGACGAACTGCGCGACCTGCTCAACCGCGACCTGCTGGCCAACTCCGAGCAGATCAACAAGGTCATGGACACCTTGGTGCGCATCAACACCGACCAGACCCGCGCCACCAATGAAACGGCTGCCAGCCAGTACGCCTCTGCCTTCGCCCTGGTGATTGGCCTGTTGATCGCAGCCACGGTGCTGACCCTGCTGTGCGCCTTCCTGCTGACCCGCAGTATCGTCAAACCGATTGAAGAGGCGCTTAAATGCGCCGAGCAGGTGGCCGACGGCGACCTCACCCACGTCATCCGTGCCGAAGGCACCGACGAAGCCGCGCGCCTGCTACGCGCCATGTCCCGCATGCAGGAGAAACTGCGCGACACCCTGCAATTGATTGCCGGTTCTGCGACCCAACTGGCATCGGCCGCGGAAGAGCTCAACAGCGTCACCGACGAAAGCGCCCGTGGCTTGCAGCAGCAGAACAACGAAATCGAGCAGGCCGCCACCGCGGTCACCGAGATGACCAGTGCTGTAGAAGAAGTGGCGCGCAATGCGGTCAGCACCTCGGAGGCCTCCGGTGAAGCCAGCCGTTCGGCCGGCGACGGGCGCGACCTGGTACTGGAGACCGTCGGCGCCATCGAGCGCATGAGCGGTGATGTGCAGGCCACTGCCACGCTGATCACTCACCTGGCCGAGCAGTCGCGTGACATCGGCAAGGTGCTGGATGTGATTCGCGGCCTGGCCGACCAGACCAACCTGCTAGCGCTCAATGCCGCGATCGAAGCGGCCCGTGCCGGTGAAGCAGGCCGAGGCTTTGCCGTAGTGGCGGATGAAGTGCGGGCATTGGCCCATCGTACCCAGCAGTCGACCAGCGAAATCGAGCGGATGATCGGCAGCATTCAGGGCGGGACCGAAGAGGCGGTGGAGTCGATGCGCACCAGCACCGAACGTGCCGCGTCAACTTTGAATATCGCCCGGGGTGCGGGCATGGCGCTGGATACCATTGCGGGTGCAGTGGCGCAGATCAACGAGCGTAACCTGGTGATTGCCAGTGCTGCCGAAGAGCAGGCCCAGGTGGCTCGCGAGGTGGACCGCAACCTGGTGAATATCAATGACCTGTCGGTGCAGAGCGCGACGGGAGCGCATCAGACCAGCGCGGCGAGTGCCGAGTTGTCGCGGTTGGCGGTGGATTTGAATGGGCTGGTAGCGCGCTTCCGTACCTGATCTGCGGCCCTTTCGCGGGGCAAGCCCGCTCCCACAGGTTCACCGCATATTTCAGGCTTGCGCAGAACCTGTGGGAGCGGCCTTGCCGAGGCGTCGGACCGGCCGCGAATGGGCCGCAGAGCGGCCCCAAAATCTGCAGATCAGTAATCGATCCGCACATCCCCTTTCGGCACACTGCAGCACGACAGGATGTACCCCTCGGCCTCGTCTTCCTCGGTAATGCCGCCGTTGTGTTCCATCTCCACCTCGCCGCCCAGCTTGAGCACCTTGCACGTCCCGCAAATGCCCATGCCGCACGCCTTGGGGATCATCAGCCCGACTTTCGCCGCCGCCGCATGCACGGTCTCGCCCGGGGCAATGCGGATGCTCTTCTCGCTGCCGATGAACTCCACCAGGTTGAGGTCCGAAATATCCACTTCCGGCGCATCGGCGGCCTGCTCGGCATGCTCCACAGCATCGGCCTTGGCTTCTGCGGGCGTCGCGCCGAACGATTCTTCGTGGTAGTTCTTCATGTCGAAGCCGACGGCTTCCAGCATGCGTTTGACTGCGGTCATGTACGGCGTCGGGCCGCAACAGAACACCGTGCGCTCCATATAGTCGGGCGCGATCAGTTCCATCAGGCGCTGGTTCAGGTACCCGCGATAACCCGCCCACGGCTCGCCCAGACCGTGCTTCTCGCAAATGATGTGCAGGCTGAAGTTGGGGATGCGCGAGGCCATCTGCTCCAGCTCGCGGTGGAAGATGATGTCTTTCGGCGAACGGGCGCTGTGCACGAAGACCATGTCGACATTGGCGTTGGTGTCGTAGAACCAACGCGCCATCGACATCACCGGGGTAATACCGACACCGCCCGAGAGGTACAACACTTTGCCCGACGGGAAGTCGATGGCGTTGAACAGCCCCACCGGCCCGTGCACAGGCAGTTCGGCGCCTTCGTGCATGGTGTCGTGCAGGTAGTTGGAGACATGCCCACCCGGCACCCGCTTGACGGTGATAGAGAAGCTGTATGGCACCGACGGCGAACTGGAGATGGTGTAGGAGCGCATCACCGGCTTGCCTTCGATCTCAAGCTCCAGGGTAACGAACTGCCCTGGCTTGAAGAAGAACATGATCGGTTGGTCGGCCATGAAGCAGAAGGTGCGCACGTCCCAGGTCTCCTGGATGACCTTGACGCAGCGCACGATGTGGCGGCCGTTGGCCCAGGTCTGGGTGGTGACCGGATTGAGGAAGGTATCGGACATGTTCATCTCCAGCAGCCGACTATTGGCCTTTTTATGGCGTCGATAATGCGCAAGCTGAAGGCGACGTACATTCCTGCCTGCGACATCGGCGTACTTATCGCGACCAGCCCCATGCTACAAGGGCTGTGGCGTCGTTATTCCAATCGGCCATGTCGCCCATGGATACGGTTCACGACGCCTTCGGACGCACACTCCACGGCAAAAGAACCTGCTGTTTTTTTAACGACAGCCTTGCGGCACCACAACAATGATTAGCCACCTTTTGCCGGCCGCACACGGCCCCGAGGACCACACGATGGACGTCACCGCAACCCTGAGCCTGGGCGATCCACTGGAAGCAGCACGCAAGGCCACCGCCGAGATGCTGCAAACCCGCGAGCGCACCTACTCGCTGCCCCAGCCTTTCTACACCGACGAGCGTCTGTTCCAGATCGACATGCAGGAGATCTTCCACAAAGAGTGGCTGATCGCCGGCATGACTTGCGAGATTCCGGCCAAAGGCAACTTCATCACCCTGCAGATCGGCAAGAACCCGATCATCGTCATCCGTGGCGCCGAAGGTAAGGTGCATGCCTTCCACAACGTCTGCCGCCACCGCGGCTCGCGCCTGTGCACCAGTGACAAGGGCAAGGTGGCCAAGCTGGTCTGCCATTATCACCAGTGGACCTACGAGCTGGACGGCCGCCTGCTGTTCGCCGGCACCGAAATGGGCGCCGACTTCGACATGAAGGAATACGGCCTCAAGCCTGTGAATGTGAAGGTCGCGGGTGGCTACATCTTCATCAGCCTGGCGGAAAACCCGCCAGCCATCGACGAGTTCCTGGCCACTTTGGACCATTACATGGAACCGTACGACATGGAGAACACCAAGATCGCGGTGCAGACCCAGTTGCTGGAAAAGGCCAACTGGAAGCTGGTACTGGAAAACAACCGCGAGTGCTACCACTGCAGCGGCTCGCACCCCGAGCTGCTGAAGACCCTGCTTGAATGGGACGACACCAACGACCCGCGTGCCAGCCAGGAATTCAAAGACCACGTGGCCGCCTCTGCCGCCGCCTGGGAAGCCGAGAAAATCCCGTACCTGCACAAGAGCCACGGCCTGCGTAACCGCATCGTGCGCATGCCGCTGCTCAAGGGCACCGTGTCGATGACCATGGACGGCAAGCAGGCCTGCCAGAAGCTGATGGGCCGCATCAAGAACCCGGACCTGGGCTCGATGCGCATCCTGCACCTGCCGCACTCGTGGAACCACTGCATGGGCGATCACATGATCGTCTTCACCGTGTGGCCGATCAGCGCCCAGGAAACGTTGGTCACCACCAAGTGGTTGGTGCATAAGGACGCGGTCGAAGGCGTCGACTACGACCCTGCACAGATGCGCAAAGTGTGGGACGCCACCAACGACCAAGACCGCCGCCTGGCGGAAGAGAACCAGCGCGGGATCAACTCCACGGCGTACCAGCCAGGGCCTTACTCGAAGACTTATGAATTTGGTGTGGTGAACTTCATCGACTGGTACAGCCAGCGGGTGCTGGAAAACCTGGGGGCGGAACCGGCGCCGTATTTGAAGGAAGTGCAGGCACAATAACCCGCTCCACCTCCTGGCGCGTGATTACACGTGCCAGGAGGCATCAGGACTGGCGGACATTATCCATTTCGAAATCAATCTGCCTCATGCCCCCCGACTGCTGCCAAGCTTCATAAGCTCCCCAAACCCTATGGGCGATCCTACCTACTAAGTCCCCAGTCGTGCGGCCAACATACGTCATCCCCTCCCGTGACATCCTGATGCCACTCAGCTCCACGATCGTCCCGAACACGACCTTGCTCGACGGTATGCCTGGTTGCCCCATTAACGCCCAAGTCTCCCGTGCGGCGTTGGCATTGGAGGTGACGCCACCTCCTATGTTGCCTACGGAGTTGGCCAAGCCGAACCCAGTACTGAGTGTTATCAATGAACCGTCTGCCCAACCGCTCTCGGCACCCGACAGCAAGTTGGCTGCAACACCTGTGGCACCCGTCGCTACAAAAAAAACGTTGCCGATGCGAGTCGACAACGCCGGTTCAGTGTAAGTGGAGGGCAGACCTTCAGAGACACGGTGCAGGTGTTGCAAGCGTAGCGCCTCGTTTTTTGCAGTTCTCACAATGGCCCCTGCGGCGGTAACCGCGCTTGACGTCGCCCCCACTGCTGGACGCCAACCACTCGTCCCGTCCGGATCAATCTTGTTGATCGGATCACCGTTGCAGTAGGCGTAGGTGTTCAATCCACCTTCGCCGAAGGGGCTGAGTTTGTCTGGGCTCAAAAAACGCATAAGGACCGGGCTAAAGGAACGGCGCCCATTTCCGAGTAGGTAATGACCTGTCAACGGCCCTCGATACTGGCCACAGAAACCCAGCACTGGAACTGGGGCAGCTTTCACGACGCCATAAGGTGAATAAGCACGTGAACCAAGGGGAAGCCCCAGTACGGACTGTTGCCAATCACTGCTTAGGAATAAGGTCGACATTGCTTATCCACATCTGGCGCATCGTGTGGATACCTTATCGCTTGATGAAATGCGCGTGTACTAGCAGAAATACCAGGGATTTACTGATCAGTTTTTGATCAAACCTCTTCAACCCCCGTGGAACCTGGGCTGCAGCGAATTCCGTACACCTTGTCCACAGAGACACCAACAGAGATTGTGTGCAAACGTCCACATGACTGAAAAGACCTGTGGATAACGCTCATAAGCCTCGATATTTGAGCGATTCATGAGCATCGGACAGATTATGCTCATTTTTTGATCAATCCCGTGTAGCGCCTGAATCCAGAAGCCTGCAGCGAAGCACAAACACTTTATCCACACCTTGGCGAACAGATTCCGGGGGTAAAATTCCACCGGACCTGTCACTTTTGCCAGTTTCCACATAACCCCGTTTGTGTTTGATTGAAGCCACAGGTTGGGCTCAGCCAGAGGTCACTTATGCACAGGCGCCTGAACGGCACTGATGTGGAGGGCCTGCAAACTCAGCGCAGGACCCCTTCCTCCAGCAAGAGCTTGAGGATTGCCTCGGCACCCTCTTGCGGCGATACATCCTTGAGCACCTTGCCCCCGCCGCCACTGGCCTTGGCCGTTGCTGCCTTCATGCGGTCGGCACCGCTCTTGGCCTTGATCACTTTCAACCGCTTGGGCCGCGGGCGGGCCGGTTGAAGCGCTGCCTCGCCCAGCAGGTCGTCTTCGACAATCGCCACGTTACGCGCTGCCAACACACCTCGCCGCGCCGGCCCGAACGCGCTCTGGCGTGGCTTGGGCGCAGCGTTATCCACAGTCGCCAGCAACGGCAGGCGCACCTTCAGGCGACGCCGCTGCCCGCGTGGCAGTGCCTGCAGCACCTGGGCGGTGCCGTTTTCAATCGACTCCACTTCCGCCAGGCCAACGATCAACGGCCAGCCCAGCTTCTCGGCCAGCAGGAACGGCAACATGCCCGAGCCCTCGCCCGTCTCGGCCTGGCTGCCGGTCAGCACCAGCTGTGCCCCGGCGTCGCGCAGGTAATCACCGAGCACGTCGAGCACATCGGCCCCAGCCGGTTGCTCCAGTACATCCAAGTGCTCCAGCCCCATGCCCAGGTACGCACGCAAGGCCTCTTCCCGAGGGTCACCGGCATGTACCACCTGCAAGTTATCCCCAGCCAGTTGCAACCCCAGCTCCACCGCGCGGGCATCCTGCTCGGCGCGGCGGGCGCGACCAGAGCTTGGGTGAGCACCAATGGAAACCAGGCTGATGACTTTCGTACTCATGCTCGTGCCCTTATGCCGCGTCGCGCTGGCCGCCGCTGCGGTAGTTGTCCACAGCCTCGATCAATGCCTGAAGAATCGCTGAACTGTCGCCAATTACCGACAGGTCAGCCCGTTTGATCATGTCGCAGCCCGGGTCCATGTTGATCGCCACCACCTTGTCGCAGGCACCGATGCCCTGCAGGTGCTGAATGGCGCCAGAGATACCCACCGCCACGTAGACCCGCGCCGTGACCCAGGTACCGGTAGCGCCCACCTGGCGGTTGCGCGGCATGAAACCGTCGTCCACCGCCACCCGCGAGGCGCCTTCGGTGGCGCCCAGGGCTGCAGTGGCCTTGTGGTAAAGCTCCCAGTCCTTGACGCCGTTGCCGCCAGAGACAATGAACTCGGCCTCGGCCATGGCAATGGTGGCAGGGTCCACCGCCACCGAGCCGAGGTCTTCGATACGCGACAGGCTACGCACTACGCCTGTGGACAACTCCACCGGCAGCGCCTCGTGACGAGTCTCGCTAACGGGCTCGGCGCACTCGGCCGCAGCCAGGATCAACCGCGGTACCGCACGCTGCAGGTCTTGCTGGCCGGCACCGGCACGGCCGATGCACTGGCCGTCCTTGACTTGCCATACCCGCGTTGCCGGGCGCTCCCCCAGCGCCGCGCCGAGGCGTCGGCCCAACTCGCCGCCCCCGGTGCGGCTGTCCGGCAGCAGCCAATGGCGTGGCGTGAACTGGTTATCCACAGCCCGCAGGCCCTGGACGAGTTGTTCGGGTGCGTACCCTTCAAACGCTTCGCCTTCGATGATCAGCAAGCGGTCAACACCGGCGCTAGCGAAGTTGCTTTCCTTGTGCTCGCCAAACACGATCGCCAGCACCGCACCGTCGCTGCCCGCCAGGCTGTGGGCCAGGCCGAGCAAGTCGCGGTCGTGGCTGCCAAGGCGGCCACCGACCATGTCCGGCACCACGGCAATGTAGAAGGCCGGGGCTGGCACCTGGTGCAGCGGCAGTTTGACTTCAGCCGCCGCCGTGCGCCGCCCGCCCACGCCGGTGCCCTGCTGGGCGCCGCTGCGGTCGATGCGCTTGATGCCACTAGGGCCGATGAAGCCCGCGGCAATCGCGTGGGGGTTCTTGCGGATAACGCCGTTGGGCCCCATCCAGCTGGTCTGTTGCGTCTGCATCGCCGCGTGCAGCGGATGCAGACGGTTACGGGCGATCCACTCGGCGCGTGGGTCGCGGCGGATGATGTCGCTCATCAGTGCACCTCCGCAGGTTCACGTTTAACCGTTGGCGACTTTGGGGTCGCGGGGGTTTCCTCTTCGATCAGCACGTCGGCTACCAGCTCGGCGAGGTCCTTGATCTGTGGGCGCGGTTCGACCACACCTTCGAGCATCGCGGTGCACTGCGGGCAACCCACCGCCACCAGTTCGGCCTCGGTCTCGCGGATGTCGTCCATGCGCATGTCGGGGATCCGTTGCTTGCCCGGGATGTCCGTAATCGGCGCACCGCCGCCACCGCCGCAGCAGCGAGAACGGAAGCCCGAGCGTTCCATCTCGCGCACTTCGATACCCAACGCCTTGAGCACTTCACGGGGTGCTTCGTACTCACCGTTGTAACGGCCCAGGTAGCATGGGTCGTGGTAGGTGACGCTGCCGCCCTTGTGCTGGCCGAGGTTGAGCTTCTTGGCTGCGATAAGTTCGGCGATGTAGGTGCTGTGGTGCTGCACCTGATACTCGCCACCCAACGCCCCGTACTCGTTCTTGAGCACGTGGAAGCTGTGCGGGTCGCAGGTGACGATGCGCTGGAATTTGTACTTGGCCAAGGTCTGGATATTGCGTTTGGCCAGTTGCTGGAAGGTTGCTTCATCACCCAAGCGACGGGCCACGTCACCGCTGTCGCGTTCCTCCAGGCCGAGCACGGCGAAGTCTACGCCCGAGGCCTTGAGCACTTTGACGAACGAGCGCAGGGTGCGCTGGTTGCGCATGTCGAAGGCGCCATCGCCGACCCAGAACAGCACTTCGGTGGTTTTCACGTCCGACAGCAGTTTCAGGTTGAGGTCGGCCGCCCAGTTCATCCGCCCGCCTGGGGCAAAGCCGCCTGGGTTGTCGGTGGCGATCAGGTTTTCCAGCACTTCCGCGCCTTTGTTCGGGGTCGCGCCTTTTTCAAGGGTAAGGTGGCGGCGCATGTCGACGATGGCATCGACGTGCTCGATCATCATCGGGCATTCCTCGACGCAGGCACGGCAGGTGGTGCACGACCACAGCGTTTCGGCATCGACCAGGCCGTTGACGATCGGCTGGTGCGGGTGGCCGCCATGCTCGCCGATCGGCTTGCCCGGGTACGGGCTGCCAGCGAACTTGGCGTCGGTGCCACCGGCCAGGCCGATGACCATGTCCTGAATCAGTTTTTTCGGGTTCAGCGGCTGGCCGGCGGCATAGGCCGGGCACATGGCTTCACATTTACCGCACTGCACGCAGGCATCGAACCCGAGCAGTTGGTTCCAGGTGAAGTCCACCGGTTTTTCCACGCCCAGCGGCGCGTTCGGGTCTTCCAGGTCCAGCGGCTTGAGGCCGGTGGAGCGGCCGCCACCGAAACGTTCGGCACGGCGGTGCCAGGCCAGGTGCAAGGCACCGGCGAAGGCGTGCTTCATTGGGCCGCCCCAGGTCATGCCGAAGAACAGCTCCGACACGCCCCACAGCACACCCAGGCCAAGCACACCGACCATCACCCAGCCACCGGTGTTGGCAGGCAGAATGCCGGCGACCGGCAAGGTGGCGATGAAGAAGCTTGCAGCAAACACCAGCAGGCTTTTCGGCAAGCGCATCCACGGGCCCTTGGACAGGCGCGCAGGTGGGTTAAGGCGGCGTTTGAAGACAAAGATTGCACCGGTGAACATGATCACCGTGGCGACCAGCAGCGCGTAGCCAAGGATCTTGCTCTGCAGGCCGAAGCCGTGCACCAGGATCGCCAAGGCCGCCGACAGCACAAAGCCGCCCGCCGTGGCGACGTGGGTCTTGGACATGTACTTGTCGCGTTCGACCACGTGGTGCAGGTCCACCAGGTAGCGTCGCGGCATGGCCAGCAGGCCGCCGATCAAATTGACCTTGGACGCTCGGCCACGCCGCCACATGCGCACCCGGCGCAGGGCGCCGAGCACCGCCAGGCCAAGGGCAGCGAACAGCAGAATGGGTAGAAGGGTGTTCAACATGGGAGGCTCCCACAACAGCTGAAATCTTGCGCCACCCCGAAGGCCAGCGCGGACCCCATGTAGGAGCGGCCTTGCGTCGCGAAAGGGCTGCGTAGCGGCCCCAAAATCTATGCTGCTATGGAGATCTTGGGGCCGCTACGCGACCCTTTCGCGACGCAAGGCCGCTCCTACACGGGGGGCCAGTCCCGCCCCTACTAGAGGGACGGTGCGATCAGAAATCCTTGCACAGGCGCAAGGCGTCGTAGATCGCCGCATGCACGTTGCGCTGGGCCACGCAGTCGCCGATGCGGTACAGCAGGTAGCCCTCGCCCGGCTGGCTGAGGATCGGCTGCGGCTTGATGGCGAACAGCGCCTCCACATCGATCTGGCCCTTGTTGCGCGAGCCATCCTTCAGCGCGTAGTACAGCTCCTCGTCAGGGCGCACGCCGTTCTCGATCACCACCTGGTCGACCACGCGTTCTTCCTTGGCGCCGGTGTATTCGTTCTCCAGCACCGCCACCAGCTTGTCGCCTTCGCGGTAGACTTTTTCCAGCATCATGTCGCCGGTCATGATCACTTCTTTGGGGTACATGCTGCGGTAGTAAGTTGGGAAGGTCGTGCCGCCCATGGCCACGCCCGGCTTGATGTCGTCGGTGACGATTTCGACCTGGCTGCCCTTGTCGGCAATGTAGTCCGCCGTCGACATGCCGGTGAACTCGCAGATGGTGTCGTACACCAGCACGTTCTTGCCCGGCGCAACCTTGCCATCGAGCACGTCCCAGCTGCTGACTACCAGCCCTTCGGCCGCGCCCCAGTGCTCGTTCTGCTCGACGAACGGATGGCCGCCCACCGCCAGTACGATGACGTCCGGGCGCAGGTCCTGGATCGCGTCCACGCTGGCAGCAGTGCCCAGGCGCAGGTCGACTTTCAGGCGTGCCAGTTCCAGTTGGTACCAACGGGTGATACCGGCGATCTGGTCGCGCTGCGGTGCTTTGGCGGCGATGGTGATCTGCCCGCCGATCTGGTCTTTCTTCTCGAACAGGGTCACATCGTGGCCGCGCTCGGCCGCCACGCGAGCGGCTTCCATGCCGGCTGGGCCGGCGCCTACCACCACCACCTTGCGCTTGACGCCGGTGGTCTTCTCGATGATGTGCGGCACGCCCATGTATTCACGGGAGGTCGCGGCGTTCTGGATGCACAGTACATCCAGGCCTTGGTACTGGCGGTCGATGCAGTAGTTGGCACCGACGCACTGTTTGATCTGGTCGATCTGCCCCATCTTGATCTTGGCGATCAGGTGCGGGTCAGCCATGTGCGCGCGGGTCATGCCGACCATGTCGACATAGCCGCCTTCGAGGATGCGCGTCGCCTGGTTCGGGTCTTTGATGTTCTGCGCGTGCAGCACCGGGACCTTGACCACTTCCTTGATGCCGGCCGCCAGGTGCAGGAACGGCTCCGGCGGGTAGCTCATGTTCGGGATAACGTTGGCCAAGGTGTTGTGGGTGTCGCAACCCGAGCCCACCACGCCGATGAAGTCGAGCATGCCGGTCGCGTCGTAGTAAGCGGCGATCTGCTTCATGTCCTCGTGGCTCAGGCCATCGGGGTGGAATTCGTCTCCGCAGATACGCATGCCCACGCAGAAGTCGTCACCAACCTCGGCGCGCACCGCCTTGAGCACTTCCATGCCGAACTTCATGCGGCCTTCAAAGGTACCGCCCCATTCGTCGGTACGCTTGTTGACCCGCGGGCTCCAGAACTGGTCGATCATGTGCTGGTGCACGGCCGACAGTTCGACGCCGTCCAGGCCGCCTTCTTTGGCACGCCGCGCAGCCTGCGCGTAGTTGCCGATCACTCGCCAGATCTCTTCCACCTCGATAGTCTTGCAGGTGGCGCGGTGCACGGGTTCACGGATACCCGACGGCGACATCAGGGTCGGCCAGTTGAAGCCGTCCCAACGCGAGCGACGGCCCATGTGGGTAATTTGGATCATGATCTTGGCGCCATGCTTGTGCATGGCGTCGGCCAGGTTCTGGAAGTGCGGAATGATGCGGTCGGTCGACAGGTTGACCGACGCCCACCATTCTTGCGGGCTGTCGATGGCGACCACCGATGAGCCGCCGCAGATCGCCAGGCCGATGCCGCCCTTGGCCTTCTCTTCGTAGTACTTCACATAGCGGTCGGTCGTCATGCCGCCGTCAGTGGCGTAGACCTCGGCGTGCGCGGTGCTGAGCACGCGGTTGCGGATGGTCAGTTTGCCGATCTGGATCGGCTGGAACATTGCTTCGAATGCCATGACGCTATCTCCGGCTTACAACGGCTTTGTAACGAACAGGCCATCTTCGTGGCCTTCTTCCGACCCGCCATAGACCTGCTCGGCCACGGTGCGGATCTTGCTGCCACGGGCAGCGAGAATCTGGTCCATTGCGCCGGCGAACCAGCCGGTGAACATGTAGTCGACCTTGCGGCCAACCTTGCCGTACACGTAGACGAAGGCGGAGTGCTTGAGCTTGACGCTGCAGGTGCCTTTGTCCAGGTCGATGTCCTGGATCTCGAACAGGCCCCAGCCACGCTGGGACAGGCGTTTCATGTAATGCTCGAACACCGCCACGCCTTCCAGGCCATGGCACTCGGCTTCTTTTTCACACCAGTGCCAGGCCGACTTGTAGCCCGCCTTGTAGAGGATCTCGGCATAGGCGTCGGCGCCCAGCACTTCCTCGATACCGATGTGGTTGTTGACGAAGAAATGGCGTGGCACGTACAGCATCGGCAAGGCGTCGCTGGTCCAGACACCGGTCTCACTGTCGACTTCGATTGGCAATTGCGGGGCGATCTTGGCCATGGAAACTCAACTCCATAAAATTTTTTATTGGGATGCCCCGGCGTTGCTGGCAGGGGCTTTCAGGCTTGGAGAGCGGCTTACTCGCCCCAGACATCCTTGAGGACGTTTACCCAGTTCTCGCCCATGATCTTGCGCACCACACGCTCGGAGTGGCCGCGCTTGAGCAAGGTCTCGGTGAGGTTGGGGAACTCGCCAACGGTGCGAATGCCCAGCGGGTTGATGATCTTGCCGAAGTTGGTCAGGCGACGGGCGTAGCCCTTGTCGTGGGTCAGGTATTCGAAGAAGTCCTGGCCGTGGCCCTGGGTGAAGTCGGTGCCGATGCCGATGGCGTCTTCACCGACGATGTTCATGGTGTATTCGATGGCTTCGGCATAGTCGTCGATGGTCGAATCGATACCCTTGGCCAGGAACGGCGCGAACATGGTCACGCCAACGAAACCGCCGTGGTCGGCGATGAATTTCAGCTCTTCGTCCGACTTGTTGCGCGGGTGCTCCTTGAGCCCCGACGGCAGGCAGTGCGAGTAGCACACCGGCTTCTTCGATTCGAGGATGACTTCTTCGGAGGTTTTGGAGCCCACGTGGGACAGGTCGCACATGATGCCGACGCGGTTCATTTCGGCGACGATCTCGCGGCCGAAGCCCGACAGGCCGCCGTCACGCTCGTAGCAGCCGGTGCCGACCAGGTTTTGGGTGTTGTAGCACATCTGCACGATGCCCACGCCCAGCTGCTTGAACACGTCCACGTAGGCGATCTGGTCTTCGAACGCGTGGGCGTTCTGGAAGCCAAAGAGGATGCCGGTCTTGCCCAGTTCTTTAGCCTTGCGGATGTCAGCGGTGGTGCGCACCGGCATGACCAGGTCGCTGTTGTCGCGGATCAGCTTCTGGCTGGAGGCGATCTGGTCGACCGTGGCCTTGAACCCTTCCCAGACCGACACCGTGCAGTTGGCCGCAGTCAGGCCGCCTTTGCGCATGTCTTCGAACAGCTCGCGGTTCCATTTGGCAATGATCAAACCGTCGATGACGATGCTGTCGGCGTGTAATTCGGCTGGGCTCATCAGGCTGTCCCCTTTTATTGAGTTGGGTCACGCCGAACGTTGTGCCGGCGCTTTGGGGCCAGCATATGCCTGTGCCCCGAGGCGCCCCGATGCAAAAACGACAGGGGGTTTGCCGAAAGCGTCAATGCGCGACAACAGGCCCTCTGCGACGCTATCTGGCGATGAGAGGCAGTCTCGATAACGACATTTTGCTCGCTTTCATGAACATTTCGTCAGGGAGCTACCGCGTTGCCTTCGGCTGAGCGAGAATCCCTGCGATTCGTCAGCCTGTTGAGGAGATAAAGGATGAAATCAATGGCATGCCTGGTACTGCTGGCCGTCGTGTCGGGCGCCCAGGCCGGCGAGGAAGAAAGCACCCCGTGCGACAACGTCGAGACCGACCAACAGACGTACGCGTGCGCGGCATTCAACAAGCAGACGGCCGAGCGGGAGCTGAAGTCGGCTTACGATGACTTGATCCAGCGCATTCGCGACCAGTATGCCGACGAAGCCGACCAGGCCAATGCCTTGGTGGGGCGTATGGAAGCGGCGGAAAAACTCTGGGCCCAACTGCGTGATGCCGATTGCAAGGTCGAGACCTTTGCCGAGAAGCCTGGGAGCAAGGCGTTCGAGGCGGCGTGGGGCACCTGTGTGGCACAGCGCAGTGATGACCGGTCGGAGTACCTGCAGTCCATCGGCCAGCAGTAAACATCGACTAGCAACGCAATCCTCTGTAGGAGCGGCCTTGCGTCGCGAAAGGGTCGCGTAGCGGCCCACAAGATCTCCATAGCAGCATAGATTTTGGGGCCGCTACGCGACCCTTTCGCGACGCAAGGCCGCTCCTACAAAGATCAGCGCCCGGTCAAACCGCCCGGGCTAATCTGTCCTCCCGCGGGCACCGCTGATACCGCGCCCGGTAACAGCGGGTAAAGTACGACGCCGACTCAAACCCACAAGCAACCCCCACCTCCAGCACACTCATGTCGGTCTGGCGCAGCAACTGCCGCGCCTTGTCCAACCGCAACCGCAGGTAAAACCCGCTGGGCGTGTCGTCCAGGTGCAGCCGGAACAGCCGCTCCAGCTGCCGCCGCGTTACCTGCACCGCGTCGGCCAGCACTTGGGTATTCAAAGGCTGTTCGGTATTGCGCTCCATCTCGCCAATCACTTTCACCAGCTTCTTGTTGCTGATGCCATAGCGGCTGGCGATCTGCATGCGCTGGTGATCCTGTCGCGGGCGGATACGCCCGAGCACGAACTGCTCCGACACCTGCACCGCCAACTCACTGCCGTGGGCTTGCGCAATCAGGTCGAGCATCAGGTCGATCGAGGCGGTGCCGCCCGCGCAGGTGATGCGCCGCCGGTCGATTTCGAACAACTCTTGGGTCGCCTGCAAACCTGGGTAGTTTTCCTTGAACGCTTCCAGCGCCTCCCAGTGCACGGTAGCGCGGTGGCCGTCGAGCAAGCCCGCCTCGGCCAGCACCACCGCACCGGTATCGATGCCGCCGAGTATCACCCCATCATGATCGAGACGGCGCAGCGCCTGCTGCAGCGGCGGCCCATAACAGGCTAAAGGCTCGAAGCCGGCGACGATCAGCAAAATACCCCCCGCCTCGCCCGCGCCCAATGCCGCATCGGCGTTCACCGACATCCCATTGCTGGCCTGCACCGCGCCACCATCCAGGCTCAGCACCTGCCAGCGATACGACGGGCCCTTGAAACGGTTGGCCACACGCAGCGGCTCCAGCGCACTGATAAAGCCCATGGCCGAGAAGCCGGGCAACAACAGGAAATGAATGATCTGCGGCATTGCATCGCTCCACAGTGAAGGTGGTCGCCAGGGTGCAAGTGTTGGTCGCCAGGGTGCGATTTTCCACCCCGACAGCAGCGTAGCGTGTTCACACGGTCCAGAGAGACCGATCCCCATAACAATATGCACTGCCGATGGAGAGCCACCATGCACAGCTTGATCCGCCGCAGCCTGTTGACCCTTGCCGTGAGCAGCATCGTCTCTACCCCGCTTCTAGCCGCCGAGCCCGCCGCCTGCCAGAACGTGCGCCTGGGCGTGGTCAACTGGACCGACGTCATCGCCACCAGCGCCATGGCCCAGGTACTGCTCGACGGCCTGGGTTACCAGACCAAGCAGACCAGCGCTTCGCAGCAGATCATCTTTGCCGGCATCCGCGACAAACGCCTGGACATGTTCCTGGGTTACTGGAACCCGATCATGACCCAGACCATCACCCCGTTCATCGACGCCAAGCAGGTCAAGGTGCTCGACAAGCCGAGCCTGGAAGACGCCCGGGCGACCCTGGCAGTGCCAAAGTACCTGGCCGACAAGGGGCTGAAGACCTTCGCCGACATTCATAAGTTCGAAAAGGAACTGGGTGGGAAAATCTACGGCATCGAGCCCGGCTCGGGGGCCAATACCCAGATCAAGGCGATGATCGCCAAGAACCAGTTCGGCCTGGGCAAATTCCAGCTGGTCGAGTCCAGCGAGGCCGGCATGCTCGCCGCGGTCGACCGTGCCGTGCGACGCAAGGAGGCGGTGGTGTTCTTCGGCTGGGCGCCGCACCCCATGAACGTGAACATCGACATGGCCTACCTGGGCGACAGCCAAGACGCGCTCGGCCCTGACGAAGGCCGCGCCACGGTGTGGACGGTCACCGCGCCGGACTACGCCGAACGTTGCCCCAACGCCCACCGCCTGCTGGCCAACCTGAATTTCAGCGCCGAGGACGAGAGCCGCATGATGCAGCCGCTGCTCGACCACAAGGACGCGCTGGAGTCGGCCCGCCAGTGGCTCAAGGACCACCCCGAGGACAAGGCCCGCTGGCTTGAAGGGGTGACCACCTTCGATGGCAAGCCCGCTGCGGACAACCTCAAGCTTACCGCTAACTGATCCGGCCTCTTCGCGGGTAAACCCGCTCCCACAGGTACAGCGCATGCCAGGGACATCACGATCCCCTGTGGGAGCGGGTTTACCCGCGAAAAGGCCAGCACAGACACCACAAGGAACCATCATGAACCACGACGTCATCATCACCTGCGCCCTCACCGGTGCAGGCGACACCGCCTCCAAAAGCCACCTGGTCCCGGTCACCCCCAAGCAGATCGCCGAAGCCGCCGTCGAAGCCGCCAAAGCCGGCGCCACCGTGGTCCACTGCCACGTCCGCGACCCGCAAACCGGCCGCTTCAGCCGCGACGTGAAGCTGTACCGCGAAGTCATGGAACGCATCCGCGAAGCCGACGTGGACATCATCGTCAACCTCACCGCCGGCATGGGCGGCGACCTGGAAATCGGCCCTGGCGAAACGCCCCTGGAATTCGGCCCAGGCACTGACCTGATCGGCCCGCTGGAGCGCCTGGCCCACGTCGAAGCGCTGCTGCCGGAAATCTGCACCCTCGACTGCGGCACCCTCAACTTCGGCGACGGCAACTCGATCTACGTCTCCACCCCGGCCCAACTGCGCGCCGGTGCCAAGCGCATCACCGAGCTGGGCGTAAAAGCCGAGCTGGAAATCTTCGACACCGGCCACCTGTGGTTCGCCAAGCAGATGATCAAGGAAGGCCTGCTCGACGACCCGCTGTTCCAGCTGTGCCTGGGCATCCCATGGGGCGCGCCGGCCGACACCACCACCATGAAGGCCATGGTCGACAACCTGCCCGCCAACGTCACCTGGGCCGGCTTCGGCATCGGCCGCATGCAGATGCCCATGGCGGCCCAGGCGGTGCTGCTGGGCGGCAACGTGCGCGTCGGCCTAGAAGACAACCTGTACCTGGACCGTGGCGTACTGGCCAGCAACGGCCAGCTGGTCGAGCGCGCGGTGGAGATCATCTCCCGCCTCGGCGCTCGCGTGCTGACCCCGGCCGAGGGCCGGGAAAAAATGAACCTCAAACGCCGCTGATCCCTCAGGAGACCGCTATGCCTTTCATCACCGAGATCAAGACCTTCGCCGCCCTGGGTAGTGGCGTGATCGGCAGCGGCTGGGTCGCTCGTGCGCTCGCCCACGGCCTGGATGTCGTCGCCTGGGACCCAGCCCCCGGCGCCGAGCAGGCCCTGCGCAAGCGCATCGCCAATGCCTGGCCGGCGCTGGAAAAACAAGGCCTGGCGCCAGGCGCTTCGCCGCAACGTTTGACCTTCGTCAGCACCATCGAAGCCTGCGTGCGTGACGCCGACTTCATCCAGGAAAGTGCGCCAGAGCGCCTGGACCTCAAGCTCGACCTGCACGCGAAGATCAGCGCTGCGGCCAAGCCTGATGCGATCATCGGTTCTAGCACCTCGGGCCTGTTGCCCAGTGAATTCTACGAGTCGTCCATCCACCCAGAGCGATGCGTAGTCGGCCACCCGTTCAACCCGGTCTACTTGCTGCCGCTGGTCGAAATCGTCGGCGGCAAGCGCACCTCGCCGGAGGCCATCGACGCGGCGAAAGCCATCTACACCGCGCTCGGCATGCGCCCGCTGCATGTGCGCAAGGAAGTCCCCGGCTTCATTGCCGACCGCCTGCTCGAAGCGCTGTGGCGCGAGGCGCTGCACTTGGTCAACGACGGCGTAGCGACCACCGGCGAAATCGACGATGCAATCCGCTTTGGTGCCGGCCTGCGCTGGTCGTTCATGGGCACCTTCCTTACCTATACCCTGGCCGGTGGCGATGCTGGCATGCGCCACTTCATGTCGCAATTCGGCCCGGCGCTTAAACTGCCCTGGACCTACTTGCCAGCCCCCGAGTTGACCGACAAGCTGATCGACGATGTTGTGGACGGAACCTCGGATCAACTGGGCGATTGCAGCATCGCCGCGCTGGAGCGCTACCGTGATGACACCCTGCTGGCAGTGCTGGACGCGGTGAAAACCAGCAAGGCCAAGCACGGCATGGCCTTTGGCGATTAAGGAGACTGCAATGCCCGCACTGATCACCTACCGCACCCCGGTCCAGGAGGACTGGGTGGATTACAACGGGCACCTGCGCGATGCCTATTACCTGCTGATTTTCAGCTATGCCACCGATGCATTGATGGAGCGTATCGGCCTGGATGCCGACAGCCGCGGGCAAAATGGGCATTCGTTGTTCACGCTCGAAGCGCACATCAACTACCTGCACGAAGTGAAGCTGGGCAGCGAGGTGTGGGTGCAAACGCAGATCATCGGCTTTGATCGCAAGCGCCTGCAGCTTTATCACAGCCTGCATCGGGCAGGCTTTGACCAGGCGTTGGCGGCCAGTGAGCAGTTGCTGCTGCACGTGGACCTGGCGGGGCCGAGGTCGGCTCCGTTTGCGCAGAACAGCACCGCGCTGATGCAGGTGTTGGCCGAGGAGCAGTGCGACCTGCCGCCTCCGGCCTATGCCGGGCGCACTATCAGGCTGAGCGCCGGTAGCCAATGAACAGCAACCCCGGCGCTCTCAGAGTGCCGGGGCCATCTGCTCGGTCAAAGTTGCGGTGTTACTCCACGCCCTTTGAAATCCGATAGGCATTACTGTTCATATAGCCGCTTCTGGTAGCCGCCAGGCCCTTGGGTAAATTCAGGTTGCTGACGTCATAGTTACGAATACTGAAGTCGCCCTGATACGGGCCGCTGTAGCAGTGCTTTCTCTTGGCGTCTGCGTTGGTGACACATACTTTGCTGCCATCAAAACCCAGCACCTGCGCAGAACGGGACCTGCCAACATTCGAAGGACATTGGGCTTCAGTGTTCAGGGTCACCGTTTCCCCCTCCCCAACTGTAACCGTGCATAGCGGGCTCTTGAAGTTCTCTTCCGCATAAAGCCGCACGAAGGTGTCACCGGTTTTTTCGTAACTTACCTGAGTAACTGATCCGTTCATTGGCCAGCCTTTTACGCTGCGCTTCAGTTCGCCCGGCCAGGCCGAATCGAGGTCAAAGTTATTGATCTCGAAATTACCCGTGTAAGCCCCCGTAAAGCAGCGGTTCCTGGAGTCATCCGTATTGCGCAAGCACAACGTGTTCCCTGCCTGGAAGTTTTCGATCTTAGCCGAGCGGGAGGTGGTCAGTGACCGACAAAGGCTGTCTTTCACTATTGTCACGCTATCCTTCTGCAGGTACATCTCGCAGCTTTTCCCCCTGAAGCCGGACTGTTCGAACACTTTAATCTTGGCGGAGTCGGCTGGAGAGGGATAAAAATTTTCTACAATGCCACGTCGCTCATTCAATGCTCGTGCAACGTCATTGTCCTTGACGGTCCCCATGGGAACGCCGGCGTAGCTCAGGCGCGGATTGGAGAAGTATGCAATACGGGGGCAAGAGCGGCCTGTGCACTCATATGACATCTGCGTACGGAATGGAAAAAAAGCGCTCTGATTCCACCGGTAGCCATGAATATATGAAGGTGTTCTGGCGCCACCCGAGTTGTGCACCATACCGAAGTTGTGGCCAATTTCATGAGCCAGGGAAGAGAGGCACGTCACCGCAGTGAACCCAGCGGCTTTGGAGGGCCCAGGCTTTCCGCCGCCACACAGGGAGTTATTGACCACTATCATGGAGACCAGATCCGCCAGCATGCCGTCCCGGGCCTGCGCCACGTCCTTCATGTAGTAGGTTACATCGTTAAGCAACTTCGAATATTCCTTGCCTGACTCATCGTAATTGGCAGCGTAGATGCCGGCCAATTCAAAGGTGATGTTGACCTTGCTGTTCTTCATGGTTTGATTCACGTCTTGCAACGCTTGGTTAAGGGTCAGACGTGGGTTGGGGTACTTGGCCCTCGATTGTTGGGTGGTGACGAACATCAGGCGGATGGTGCTATGTTCAGAAGTGGCGTGAGGCTGAACGCTCGCCGCTTGCGCCGCCACCGCCTTAGCCTCTGGGAGGGCATCCTGGGGCGCAAGCTTGGCATCATCGATAGCCACAAGGGCATGTTGACCCGGGCTCACATACTCCAAACGATAACGCTGCCCGTCGACCATAATCTCCCCTACCAGTTGATCGCCTTGGCGCACAATCGACAGGTAGTACAATGGGTCAAACTTGAGCTCCGAGGCAGACTTCGATTTCACCGCCGACGGTTTGTAACCCACCCAACCCTCCATCCCCTCGGCCAGGGCACTGTAAGTTTCCAGGTTAAAAGTCGCCGTCTTGCCGTTGGGCAGGGTGATTGCCAGTGTGCGTGTTTCATTGCTGATGAGCGCCGGCTGCACATCGACCAGCAGCACATCCTTGCTAGCAGGGTCATCAAGCAAAGTACGCAGATAACCCGTGGTGTTCGTTTGCAGGTTAATGCGGCGTTGCTCGAACGAGAAGAGTTGGGCAGCACCACCACCGGTTGGCGGTGATGAGGCGTAGCAGAGCGAGGAGAACAGCAACCCCGCCCCCAATAGGCACGTTTTGGTCAGCATCTGTTTCATGGTTCAGCTCCTGTGGAATAGAGGAACTGAATTAATCAGCTGACGCTGCGACCGCCTACTCGTAGAGTTACTAGGGAAACCACTGCTCAGGAGGAAAAGATAACCCCGGAAGCCGTGAGACTCCGGAGTCAAAAGCGATCAACATTCATCAGGAAAGCACGCCAAAGCGCTTGAATCTAAGCTCGGTTGCACATTGCCCTAAAAGCGCGCATCGACCTGGATGCGACAGCCCGAGAGAGAAAGGTCTCGTTGTTAGCCCTGGAGGCACACATCAACACAGCGTAATGGTCCGAGGAAACAAAAAGCTCAGACCGCGTTTTTATATTATTAATTAAGCCCCAGACTTTCAGGCAATATACCAGCTGCTATTTATAGGACCACATAACGGCACTATCAGAAGTACAGAAGTCAGCCCAAGGGGCGTCCCTGCCATTGACAGCCATAATGCAGGTGGTTAAACCCGCCGCATTACGAGTCATTTTAGAGCCGTCCCAGCTCCATAACGATCTAAGGAAAGGCTTATCTTCCGTCGTGCATTGGCCTAGGACTACTGGATTACCATTGGCCTCCCATTTTAAACAGGCTGGGTGGCCAACCTCCAAGTTATATTGGTTTTGGACCATGACGTAAAGTCCACTCCGGACGAACCTCCACTGGCGACGCCTCACATCATCCGGTTGAACCTTACAATCCCCGAGCACAACCTTATTGTCGGGCGCTGTTTGCAAACAGGCAGGCTCACCCGTCCCCACTCGCGCTAAGTTTTCCAGTGCCTTGAACGTGGTGCTTTCAGCGTTGTCGACAACTTCGCTTGTTGGTTCAGCGCTGTGCGCAGGCGTGACTGATAGCATCACAACGCCTGCAACTACGATCCCTAGTTTGCATACGATCGCTTTCATGTTTTTGCTCCAGTGGATGTTCCTAACCATCATCAGAACAAATACATGAGCACCCGTCACCTAGCAAAATTGTCAGGTATCCGTATGAAGTTAGCGCACCGCACGCAAAAAAATAACCCCGGAAAGCCGTGAGCATCCGGGGCCAAGAGCGAGCAACATCCACTGTGCACGAGCGAGGGTGACCAAACCCTCCGTTGCGGTAGATGGCTTGAGTGTGCGCACTTCAGGGCCGGGTGATTTAGCCGTAAACGACCTGTTCTTAGCCAAAGCAGCCATTGCGACATTCTGCCCTTGCGGGCATGTCGCGGTGGACACAGAATCGGTCGTAAATCACAGCAGCACTCTCTTAGCGATAAAAGGGACAACAGCCATGATGCATGCGGATTTGATTGACCAGGACGACCTCGCCGGCCACCTGCGCGCGCGCGGTTTCGACATCCCCGCCGGGGCCAGCGCCGAGCAGGCCTGTGAGGCGGTGGTGCGTGGGCTGACCGAGCCCAATGCAAAGGCGCTGAAGGGCATGGTCGAGCAGATGTATACCGGCAGCGCGACCATATTGCCGGCGGTGCGACAGGCGATCGACAAACAGCTTTTGCCTGCGCTGGCACAGTTCAGCAAGCGCGCCTGACCGATTATTCCTGCACCGGCCTCTTCGCGGGTAAACCCGCTCCCACAGTCACTGCACCGTTTTTGAAGCCGGTGCAGTAACTGTGGGAGCGGGTTTACCCGCGAAGGGGCCGGTGCTGTTTCAGAGCCTTACACTGGCAAAGGTCGACTCGTTGCGTGCCTGGCTCAGGGCCGCCATCGGCCCGCTGTGCGGCGACAGGGTCATGGCCTGCGGGATCGGCATCATCGCCACCTGCTGGGCAGTGTTGGAGCCCACGCGCTCATCACGCGGCGGAATGCCGAAATACTCGCGGTAGCACTTGGAGAAGTGCGGGGTAGAGACGAAGCCGCACACCGAGGCCACTTCGATGATCGACATCGGCGTCTGCTTCAGCAACTGCCGCGCGCGGATCAGGCGCAGCTTCAGGTAATAGCGCGACGGCGAGCAGTGCAGGTACTTCTGGAACAAGCGCTCGAGCTGGCGTCGCGAGACCGACACATACACCGCCAGTTCGTCGAGGTCGATCGGCTCTTCCAGGTTGGCCTCCATCAGCGCGACGATTTCCTGCAGCTTCGGCTGGTTGGTGCCAAGCATGTGCTTGAGCGGCACGCGCTGATGGTCTTGCTCGTTGCGAATGCGCTCGTAGACAAACATCTCGGAGATCGCCGCCGACAGTTCACGGCCGTGATCGCGGCTGATCAGGTGCAGCATCATGTCCAGCGGCGCGGTGCCACCGGAGCTGGTGAAGCGGTTGCGGTCGAGGGTGAACAGGCGGGTGCTCATGTTGACCCGTGGGTAGGCCTCCTGCATGGCGGCCAGGCATTCCCAGTGCACGCTGCAATCGAAGCCGTCGAGCAGCCCGGCACAGGCCAGTGCCCAGCTGCCGGTACACACCGCGCCCAGGCGCCGCGACTGGCGAGCCTGCGCCTGCAGCCAGGTCACGTGTTCACGGGTAACGGTGCGCTGAATACCGACGCCGCCGCAGACGATCACGGTGTCGATCGGCGGCGCATTGTGCATGGCCGCGTCGGGGGTGATCTGCAGGCCATCACTGGCCCAGACCTGGCCGCCATCGACGGTCAGGGTGTGCCAGCGGTACAGCTCGCGGCCGGAAAGCTGGTTGGCCATGCGCAGCGGCTCGACCGCCGACGCCAGGGAAATCAGGGTGAAGTTGTCCAGTAGAAGAAACCCGATGGACTGGGGAGCTGTGCGGTTCTGGGTTGGATTCCCGGAGGTGTACGACGTCATCGCGATTTCTCCTCACACAAATGCAGGGTGTGCCTCAGGCGGGCACTGATTTTTTGTTATGGCCCCCCTCTTCGTAGGTAGGGGCTTGTTGCCAATCTCAACGCAAACGCCGTGCCTGAAGTTGAACGGCTATCCGAAAAAACCTGAAAACGACGCCTTTACTCGGCAAATCAGGGCCTTCGGTGCGAGCTGGCTGAACTTCTGGAACCGCCGTGCTAGGCGCGCTCCTTGTAACTGCTGAGCACTTTGGTGACACGTGCCTGGTGGGTTGCCCAGAAACGACACTCTTAAGTGTCACCGACAACGCCCACACTCATCGCGACATCTGACGGCCGGTCATGCACAAACGCCCCATAGTGGGGCGTCGTGGTGACAAGCAGCGCGCGATTAGCGCATCAGCATTCGATGGCGCTGACCGCCAGGCCGCCGCGCGAGGTCTCTTTGTACTTGTCGTGCATGTCGGCGCCGGTTTCACGCATGGTGCGGATCACCTGGTCGAGGGAAATGAAGTGTTCGCCGTCACCGCGTAGGGCCATCTGCACCGCGTTGATTGCCTTGACTGCGGCAATCGCGTTGCGCTCGATGCACGGCACCTGCACCAGGCCACCGACCGGGTCGCAGGTCAGGCCAAGGTTGTGTTCCAAGGCGATTTCGGCGGCGTTTTCCAGTTGTGGCGGTGTCGCCCCCAACACTTGCGCAAGGCCTGCCGCCGCCATCGCACAGGCCGATCCGACCTCGCCCTGGCAGCCGACTTCGGCGCCGGAAATCGAAGCGTTCTTCTTGCACAGGATGCCGACCGCTGCCGCCCCGAGGAAGAAGTCGGTCACGTTCGACTCGTCCACCACATCACTGAAGCGCATGTAGTAGTGCAGCACCGCCGGGATGATGCCTGCAGCGCCGTTGGTGGGCGCGGTCACCATGCGCCCGCCAGCGGCGTTTTCTTCGTTGACCGCTAGGGCGAACAGGTTGACCCACTCCATGGCGCTCATGGTCGAGCCGATCACGTTGGGTTTGCCGATCTCTTGCAAGCTGCGGTGCAGCTTGGCGGCGCGGCGCCGTACGTTGAGGCCGCCGGGCAGCGTGCCTTCGTATTTCAGGCCGTTGGTGACGCACTCCTGCATGGCTTGCCAGAGCTTCTGCAGGCCGGCGTGGATCTCTTCCTCGCTGCGCCAGACCTTCTCGTTGGCCATCATCAATTGCGACACGCTGAGGTCGTTTTGCTTGCACAGTTGCAGCAGCTCGGCGGCACTGTTGAAGTCGTAGGGCAATACAGTCTGGTCGGCGTCCAGCACACCGCTGGCGGCCTGCGCAGCATCGACCACAAAGCCACCGCCCACCGAGTAGTAGGTGTCGCGGTGCAGCTCGCCCTGTGCGCCTTCGGCGATCAAGGTCATGGCGTTGGGGTGGTACGGCAGGTTCTCGTCCAGCAACAGCATGTCGCGGGCCCAGACAAACTCGATGGGCAGGCGGCCGGCCAGCAGCAGGGTGTTGGTTTCGCGCAGGTCGGCGATGCGAGGGACGATCTGGGTCGGGTCGATGGCGTCCGGCCAATCGCCCATCAGGCCCATGATGGTGGCGTTGTCGGTGCCGTGGCCGATGCCGGTGGCCGAGAGCGAACCATACAGCCGCACCTCGACCCGTTTTACCTGCTCCAGTTCGCCGCGCTCGCGCAGCCCCTGCACAAACAGAGCGCCAGCCCGCATGGGGCCGACGGTGTGGGAGCTGGAGGGCCCGACACCAATCTTGAACAGGTCGAACACGCTGATGGCCATTGTCGAATCACCTCTTGCTGGGCTTGTCTCTGCGCGCCATGCGCAGGGCGGGGCAACTGCTAGGCTGAAGCTGCGAGCCGCCATGAATGCACGCATCATCGGCCTTTTGCCTACCCCTTCGCCGTCTGCAACCGACGTAGTTTTGTCCAGCTGCGCCGTGCTGTTTTTACCTGAGGTACTGCCGTCTTCACGCCGTTTTCCAGCGGCCTGGTGACGCAAAAACGCGGCCGAGGGGGTGGAAAAACCCATATGCGACATCGCCAGTACTGGATACGACCCGTTCCGTACTGGATACGACCCCACCAGTAGGCGATTGCCCGGCGCTGGAGGATTATCAAAAGCGACTCGTATAGCACGGCCACGCAACCTGCCCTCTGCAGGCCTGGTCGACCGGACCTTCAGAACGCCCGGCGACCCACGCGAACCCGAAGACAAAATCACAGGAGTCCATCCATGAAAGGTTCACCCTCGCTGTTGTTGGTTGCGTTGTTGTCCACCCCACTGCTGGCCCAGGCCGCCGAGCCTGAGCAGTGCCAGACGGTACGTTTCTCCGATGTCGGCTGGACCGACATCACGGTGACGACAGCCACCACAAGCGTTGTGCTCGAAGCCCTGGGTTACAAGACCCACACCACCATGATCTCGGTACCGGTGACCTACAAGTCGCTGGCCACCGGCAAGGACCTGGACGTGTTTCTCGGCAACTGGATGCCGACCATGGAGAACGACATCAAGCAGTACCGCGACGCCGGCACCGTCGAGACCGTGCGCGCCAACCTGGAAAACGCCAAGTACACCTTGGCCGTGCCCCAGGCGCTGTATGACAAGGGCCTGAAGGATTTCAGCGACATCCCCAAGTTCAAGAAAGAACTGGACGGCAAGATCTACGGCATCGAGCCGGGTAACGACGGCAACCGCACCATCCAGAGCATGATCGACAAGAACGCCTTCGGCCTGAAGGACGCCGGTTTCAAGATCGTGCAGTCCAGCGAAGCCGGCATGCTGTCGCAGGTCGACCGGGCGCAAAAACGCGGCGAGTCGGTGGTGTTCCTGGGCTGGGAACCGCACCCGATGAACACCCGCTTCAAGATGCAGTACCTCACCGGCGGGGATGATTTTTTCGGCCCCGAATTCGGCAAGGCAACCGTATTGACCAACACCCGCAAGGGTTACGTGCAGGAATGCAGCAACGTTGGCCAACTGCTCAAGAACCTGTCGTTCGAGCTCAAGGATGAAAGCACCATGATGGGCTATGTCCTGGACGACAAGATGAAACCCGAAGCAGCCGCCAAGAAGTGGCTTAAAGACAACCCCGGCAAGCTGGATACCTGGCTGGCGGGCGTTACCACCGTTGATGGCAAACCCGGCCTTGAGGCGGCCAAGGCCAAGCTGGCGCAATAACGCACCACGCAATAGCGCTACCTCGGGGCGGGACCGTGCCCGCCCCGGACTGATTTCAATCTTTGCAGGTGGAAGCTCGCTATCATGCTTATCGATCAGAAAATACCCCTGGGGCAGTACATCGCGTCGTTCGTCGAATGGCTAACCCAGAACGGCGCGAATTATTTCGACGCCATCGCGCAAGGCCTGGAGTTCATGATCCATGGCGTCACCAGTACCCTGACCTGGTTCAACCCGTTCGTCCTCATCGCCCTGTTCGCCGCCCTGGCGCACGTTATTCAGCGCAAGTGGGGGCTGACGGCGTTCGTTGCGCTGTCGTTCCTGCTTATCTTCAACCTGGGTTACTGGCAGGAAACCATGGAAACCCTGGCGCAGGTGACCTTCGCCACCGTGGTCTGCGTGGCCATTGGCGTGCCGCTGGGCATCGTCGCCGCGCATAAACCGATGTTCTATACCGCCATGCGCCCGGTACTCGACCTGATGCAGACGGTACCCACCTTCGTTTACCTGATCCCGACCCTGACCCTGTTCGGCCTGGGCGTGGTCCCGGGGCTGATCTCGACGGTGGTGTTCGCCATCGCCGCGCCGATCCGCCTCACCTACCTGGGCATTTGCGATGTGCCACAAGAGCTGCTCGACGCCGGCAAGGCCTTTGGCTGCTCGCGCCGTCAGCTGCTGACCCGCATCGAACTGCCTCACGCGATGCCGAGCATCGCGGCCGGTGTCACCCAATGCATCATGCTGTCGCTGTCGATGGTGGTCATCGCGGCCCTGGTGGGCGCCGACGGCCTGGGCAAACCTGTGGTCAACGCACTGAACACCGCCGATATCTCCCTGGGCTTCGAAGCGGGCCTGGCGATCGTGCTGCTGGCGATCATGCTCGACCGTATCTGCAAGCAACCGGAAGTCACGGTAAGGGGTGAAGCATGAGCATCATTCGGTTCGAAGACGTCGACGTCATCTTCTCCAACAAACCGCGCGAGGCGCTGTCGCTGCTCGACCAGGGCAAGACCCGCGAGCAGATCCTCAAGCAGACCGGCCTGGTGGTGGGTGTCGAAAAAGCCAACCTGGATATCGAGAAAGGCGAAATCTGCGTGCTCATGGGCCTGTCCGGCTCGGGCAAGTCGAGCCTGCTGCGCTGCATCAATGGCCTGAACACGGTCAGCCGCGGCAAGCTGTTCGTCGAGCATGAAGGCAAGCACATCGATATCGCCCACTGCACCCCGGCCGAGCTGAAGATGATGCGCACCAAGCGCATCGCCATGGTGTTCCAGAAGTTCGCCCTGATGCCCTGGCTGACGGTGCGCGAAAACATCAGCTTTGGCCTGGAAATGCAAGGCCGCCCAGAGAAAGAGCGGCGCAAGCTGGTGGACGAGAAGCTTGAACTGGTTGGCCTGACCCAGTGGCGCAACAAGAAGCCCGACGAGCTGTCCGGGGGTATGCAGCAACGTGTGGGCCTGGCCCGGGCGTTGGCGATGGATGCCGACATTCTGCTGATGGACGAACCGTTCTCGGCACTCGACCCGCTGATCCGCCAGGGCCTGCAGGACGAACTGCTGGAGCTGCAGCGCAAGCTGAGCAAGACCATCGTGTTCGTCAGCCACGACCTGGACGAAGCGTTGAAGCTGGGCAGCCGCATTGCAATCATGAAGGACGGGCGGATCATCCAGTACAGCAAGCCCGAAGAGATCGTACTGAACCCGGCGGACGACTATGTGCGCACCTTCGTTGCCCACACCAACCCGCTGAACGTGTTGTGCGGCCGCAGCCTGATGCGCAGCCTGGACAACTGCAAACGGGTCAATGGGTCGGTGTGCCTGGACCCGGGTATCGACTCATGGCTGGACATTGGCGAAGGCGGCTCGCTCAAGCGCGCACGCCAAGGCCAGAACGGCCTGGATATGCAGAATTGGGCGCCAGGGCAGAATGTAGAGTTGCTGGAGCGCAGGCCGACGGTGGTGCATGCCGATATCGGTATGCGTGAGGCGCTGCAGATTCGTTATCAGACGGGCAACAAGCTGGTGCTGCAGGATAACGACAAGGTGGTGGGGATTCTTGGGGATACCGAGCTTTACCACGCGTTGCTGGGCAAGAACCACGGGTGATGCCATTGGGGCCGCGTTGCGGCCCATTCGCAGCACAAGGCTGCTCCTACAGGGCCGGCGTACGCTATAGCGAATGGGCTGCAAAGCAGCCCCAATCAATGGCTCAGCGAACGACAATCCCGCGCGAAGCCATGTAGGCCTTGGCTTCCGGAACGGTGTACTCGCCAAAGTGGAAGATACTGGCCGCCAACACCGCGCTGGCATGCCCTTCCAGAATCCCGTCCGCCAGGTGCTGCAGGTTACCCACCCCACCCGACGCAATCACCGGAATCCCCAGCGCATCGCTGATGGCCCGGGTAACACCCAGGTCAAAGCCGTTCTTCATGCCGTCCTGGTCCATGCTGGTCAGCAGGATCTCACCGGCACCCAGGCCTTCCATCTTCTTCGCCCACTCCACCGCATCCAACCCGGTCGGCTTGCGCCCGCCATGGGTGAAAATCTCCCAGCGCGGCGTTTCACCCGGCGCGGAGACCTTCTTGGCATCGATGGCAACAACGATGCACTGCGAACCAAAACGGTCCGCCGCCTCGCCCACGAACTCCGGGTTGAACACCGCAGCCGTGTTGATCGAGACCTTGTCGGCACCGGCATTGAGCAGGTTGCGGATGTCCTGCACGGTGCGCACGCCACCGCCCACGGTCAGCGGGATGAACACTTGGCTGGCCATGCGCTCGACGGTATGCAGCGTGGTGTCGCGGCCATCGACGCTGGCGGTGATGTCGAGGAAGGTGATTTCGTCGGCACCCTGCTCGTTGTAGCGACGGGCAATTTCTACCGGGTCGCCGGCATCACGGATGTTCTCGAACTTGACGCCCTTGACCACCCGGCCGTTGTCCACGTCCAGGCAAGGGATGATGCGCTTGGCCAGTGCCATGGTTCAGTCCTCAGCCTTGGTAGTTGTCGCAGAAGGCCTGGGCCTCGGCGACATCGAGGGTGCCTTCGTAGATGGCACGGCCAGTGATGGCGCCGATAATGCCAGGGGCCTTGGCGTCCAGCAGGGCCTTGATGTCGCCCAGGTTGTGAATGCCACCCGATGCGATCACCGGAATGCGCGTGGCTTCGGCCAGGGCTTTGGTGAAGGGCACGTTGCAGCCCTGCATCATGCCGTCCTTGGCGATGTCGGTGTAGACGATCGCCGAGACGCCATCGGCCTCGAAACGCTTGGCCAGGTCGATGACCTGAACAGTGCTGACTTCAGCCCAGCCGTCGGTGGCGACGAAGCCGTCCTTGGCGTCCAGGCCAACGATGACCTTGCCCGGGAAGGCCTTGCAGGCCTCGGCGACGAACTCCGGCTGCTTAACCGCCTTGGTGCCGATGATGACGTAGCTGACGCCCGCCTTGACGTAGTGCTCGATGGTTTCCAGCGAGCGAATGCCGCCGCCGATCTGGATCGGCAGGGTCGGGTAACGCTTGGCGATGGCGGTAACCACTTCGCCGTTGACCGGCTGGCCTTCGAAGGCGCCGTTGAGGTCGACCAGGTGCAGGCGGCGGCAGCCACCCTCGACCCATTTGGCGGCCATGCTCACCGGGTCATCGGAAAATACCGTGGAGTCTTCCATGCGGCCCTGGCGCAGGCGCACGCAAGCACCGTCCTTCAGATCGATAGCGGGGATAATCAGCATCTTGGGAACCTGTCTATTTGTTGGGTTTCAGGGCTTCTCGAGTGCCCACAGGTCGCTCTCGATGCTCTCGAACCGCTCCTTGAGGTGCAGCTGAACATCGGCAATCGCCCTGTTGTAGTAATGGGGTGCAATCTCTTTGCTGAACAGGTCGAGGACCTCGGCCACTTCAAACGACCCCAGCTGCAGCTCGAAACGGTCTTCGAGAAAACGCTTGAGCGTATCGAGCGCCTCGCGCTCCTGCTCGGGGGCCAGGGTAATGATCGGGGCCTTGGTCTTCGATCGGCTCATTTACCAGCGCCCGTCCCAGGCGACGAAGTTCTGCAGCAACTGCAGGCCATGGGTATGGCTCTTCTCCGGGTGGAACTGCACGGCAAAGCGCGAGCCGTCGGCCAGCGCGGCGGCGAAGTCGACGCCATAGTGGCCGCGACCGACCACCTGGCTCGGCTTGCCGGCATTGATGTAGTAGCTGTGCACGAAATAGAAACGTGCGCGGTCAGGGATGTCGTGCCACAGCGGATGGTGGTTGGCCTGGCTGACTTCGTTCCAGCCCATGTGCGGCACCTTCAGGTGCTCGCCATCCTCTTGCAGGCCCTTGCCGAAAAACTTCACCTGGCCTGGGAACAGGCCGATGCAGTCGACGCCGTTGTTCTCTTCACTGTGTTCGAGCAGCGCTTGCATGCCGACACAGATGCCGAGGAACGGGCGGTCCTGGCTGACTTCACGCACCAGGCTGTCGAAGCCCAGGCGACGGATTTCGGCCATGCAGTCGCGAATCGCGCCCACGCCTGGGAACACCACGCGGTCAGCCTCGCGGATCACCGCGGCGTCGCTGGTGACCAGCACCTTGCCGGCGCCGACATGCTCGAGCGCCTTGGCCACCGAGTGCAGGTTGCCCATGCCATAGTCGATTACGGCTACCGTCTGCATTTACAGGCATCCCTTGGTGGAAGGCATCTGCCCAGCCATGCGCTCGTCCAGGGTAATGGCCATGCGCAGCGCGCGGCCGAACGCCTTGAACACGGTTTCGATCTGGTGGTGGGTGTTGTGGCCACGCAGGTTGTCGATGTGCAGGCTCACCAGGGCGTGGTTGACGAAGCCCTGGAAGAACTCCTGAAACAGGTCGACATCGAAGCCACCGACCGTGGCGCGGGTGTACGGCACGTGCATCTGCAGGCCTGGGCGGCCAGAGAAGTCGATGACCACGCGCGACAGCGCTTCGTCCAGCGGCACATAGGCATGGCCGTAGCGGAAGATGCCTTTCTTGTCGCCGATCGCCTGGGCGAATGCCTGGCCCAGGGTGATACCGACGTCTTCGACGGTATGGTGATCGTCGATGTGCAGGTCACCCTTGCACTCGATGTCCAGATCGATCAGCCCATGTCGGGCGATCTGGTCGAGCATGTGTTCAAGGAAAGGCACACCGATATCAAATCGGGCCTTGCCGCTGCCATCTAGGTTGATCGAGCACTTGACCTGGGTTTCCAGGGTATTGCGCTCGACGGAAGCCTTACGTTCGACCATCACCAGCTCCGCAAAATCATTGGGCGAAAAGGGCTCCATTATAGGCCCAGATTGCGCCAGCTTGAAACGCGGATGACATATGGCAAAGCAAGCAATGACGGGGGGTGGATGCCGTTACAGGTCTATACAAGCTGTGAATCTGGGGCTGCTTTGCAGCCCTTTCGCCGGCAAGCCGGCTCCTACAGTGACCGCGCAGGGCTTGAGCAACCTGAAGATCCTGTGGGAGCCGGCTTGCCGGCGATAAGGCCAGAACTGTCGCTCATCAATGGAACAGTACAGCCGTCTTCTGCAACGTAATCCACACCCCCCAGGCCAGCGGCACAACCACCGCAGCCCAGGCGATCAGCACCAACGGCAAGCTGCCCGGCGCGGCATGCCACTCCAGCGAACGCGCGCCATCGGCGCCTTTGTCATGGCTCAGCGCGCGCTCGGCGGCCAGTTGCTGGTCGCTCATGAAGTGTTTGTCGGCCACCGGGCGAATCAGCATGTTGCAGATAAAGCCCAGCACCAGCAGGCCCGCGAGGATATACAGGGTCATGTCATACGCCGCCGCCCGCTCCACGCCTGCCGCCAGCTGAGACTCGCGCAGGTAGGTGATCAGCACCGGCCCCAGCACGCCCGCCGCCGCCCAGGCCGTCAGTAGGCGCCCATGAATCGCACCGACCATCTGCGTGCCGAACAGGTCGGCCAGGTACGCTGGCACCGTGGCAAAGCCGCCACCGTACATCGACAGGATGATGCAGAACGCCGCCACGAACAGCGCCACGTTGCCCAGGTGACCCATGTTCGGCACCAGGCTGTAGAGGCCCACGCCCAAGGCGAAGAAGGCAAAGTAGGTGTTCTTGCGGCCAATGTAGTCAGAGAACGACGCCCAGAAGAAGCGCCCGCCAATGTTGAACAGGCTCAACAAGCCGGTGAAGCCCGCTGCGATGGCGGCAATTTGCGCCAGCTGGGTGGCGTTCAATTCGCTGAAGCTCAGCTCGTTGCCCAGCAACTTGCCGGCGAACACTTCCTGCAACAGCGGCGACGCCATGCCCAGAATACCGATGCCGGCCGAGACGTTCAGGCACAGCACCAGCCACACCAGGGCGAACTGTGGGGTTTTCCAGGCCACGCTGACGTGCACATGGCGGTCGGTGACCATGCCATTGCCGGCCTTTTTTGCCGGGGCGGTCCAGCCCTCTGGCTTCCAGCCGGTCGGTGGCACGCGGTAACCCAGGGCGCCGGCCGTCATGAACACGAAGTAGATCGCCGCCATGACCACGAAGCTTTGCCAAACCCCGACGTCTTCTGCGCTGCCAAAGTGGCCCATCAGCGCGGTCGCCAGGGGGGCGCCGACCATCGCGCCACCGCCAAAACCCATGATCGCCATGCCGGTGGCCATGCCGCGCTTGTCCGGGAACCACTTGATCAGCGTCGAGACCGGCGAAATGTAGCCCAAGCCCAGGCCAATACCCCCAATCACACCAGAGCCCAGCCACATCAGCCACAGCTGATGGGTCTTCACCCCAATCGCCGAGATCAGCATGCCGCCGCACCAGCACAACGCCGACACCAGCCCGGCCTTGCGTGGCCCGGCGTGTTCCAACCAGCCGCCAAGCACGGCGGCCGAGCAGCCGAGGAAGACGAAGAACAAGGTGTAGATCCAGCTCAGCATCGAAATCGGCCAGTCGCACTCGGCGCTGAACAGGCGGGCGATGAACCCCATGTCCGCCGAGCAGGCCACCGGCGCGGTGATACCGATGGCTTGCGACAAGGGCAGCCAGAACACCGAGAAGCCGTAGGCCATGCCGATACACAGGTGGATAGCCAAGGCGGCCGGTGGCACCAGCCAACGGTTGAAGCCCGGACGGGCGATGATGCGCTCCTTCGACAGGAAGCTCGGCGCACCGGCCAAGGTGCCCGCCGTGACGTTACTGCTCATGGGTTTGATCCTTTTTGTATGGCCTTTACTGGGCGACGCACCGCGACAATGGGTCGCGGGCACACCGAAAGCGGCGCAAGGTTACCAGCACCCGGTGGGATGAAAGCAATCTGATATCGTGGATTTCTCTATAGCTGAAACGGTATTTCGAGCTCACCCCGTTCCTGTAGGAGCAGCCTTGTGCTGCGAAGAGGCCGGCAAAAATCAGCTTGATTCTGGGTTGTCCGCTCTGCCGTCTTCGCAGCACAAGGCTGCTCCTACAATGGCTGCATGCGCCGTTGGAACTGTGCATATGAGAACTGTCGAAAGCCGCAACATCTGATCCATTCGTAGGGAAATGCCCTGTATCTCTTGCCGGATACGCAGGGATAAGCACTGCGGCGCTATACTCTGCCGCTGAAATTCAAATCGGACTACAAGGACTCGCCCATGAAAGCGTTCGGCAAAATCCTGGGACTGGGGCTTCTCGGGTTGCTGCTGATCATCGTGGCGCTGGGCTTCGCCCTGACCCACCTCTTTGATCCCAACGACTACAAAGACGAGATTCGCCAGCTGGCGCGCGACAAGGCTCATGTCGAGCTGACCCTCAACGGTGACATCGGCTGGAGCCTGTTCCCGTGGTTGGGCCTGGAACTGCATGACGCGAGCATCGCGACCTTGAGCAAACCCAGCGAGCCGTTCGCCGACCTGAAGATGCTCGGCCTGTCGGTACGCGTGCTGCCGCTGCTGCGCCGCGAAGTGCAGATGAGCGATGTGCGCGTCGAAGGCCTGAACCTGACCCTGGCCCGCGACGAAAATGGCCATGGCAACTGGGAAGACATCGGCAAGCCATTGCCCGCCCCTAACGGCGCCCCAACCGATACACCGGCCCAGGCACCTGCCGAACAGGCCCCGGCGCAAGCCGACAGCGGCAGCGAGCGTGCGGTCAAACTCGACATCGACAGCCTGACCGTGAACAACGCCCGGGTGCAGTACACCGATGCCAAGAACGGCCAGAGCTACAGCGCCGAAAGCATCCAGCTGAGCACCGGCCCGGTCCACGAAGGCGCGAACATTGCGCTTAAGGCGAGTGCCTTCCTCAGTGCCACCCAACCGAGCATCAAGGCCCGCACCGAGCTTGCCGGCGAACTGCGCTTTGACCGCAAGCTCAAGCGCTACAACTTCGAAGACATGCGCCTGTCGGGCGAAACCTCGGGCGAGCCGTTTGCCGGCAAGACCGTGACCTTCGCCGCCCAAGGCCAGCTGCTGGTCGACCTGGCAGCCAATGTCGCTTCGTGGAACGGCCTGAAAATCTCGGCCAACCAGCTGCGTGCGCTGGGTGAACTGAACCTGCGCGACCTGGACAAGGCACCGCAACTCAGCGGCGGCCTATCGATCGCCCAGTTCGACCTACGCACCTTCCTCGACGGCATCGGCCGCCCGCTGCCCGCCACGAACGACCCTGCCGCGTTCACCAAGCTGGAGCTGGTCACCCGCCTGCAAGGCACGTCGAACAGCCTGGCCCTGGCAGACCTGGCCGTGAAGCTGGACGACAGCACCTTCACCGGCCGCGTGGCCGTCGAAGACTTCGCCAAACAGGCCCTGCGCCTGCAACTTAAGGCCGACACCTTCGACGCCGACCGCTACCTGCCCGCCAAGAGCGAACAAGCCAAAGGCGCCACCGCCGCCCGCCAGGCCGAGGTCAACCAACAGGAAGCCAGCGCCGTGGCCGGTGCCAGCAGCTCCCCGCTGCCCAACGCCCCGACCCAGGTCGCCTGGAGCGACGACAAGCTGCTGCCGGTGGACCGCCTGCGCGCCCTCGACCTGCAGGCCGACCTGACGTTCGGCGCACTGACCCTGGACAAACTGCCCATTCAGGATGCCCAGCTCAAGGCCACCGGCCAAGGCGGCCTGGTGACCCTGCAGACCCTGCGCGGCGGCCTCTACAACGGCAGCTTCGAGGCCAAGGGCACCGTCGATGTACGCCCTGCCGTGCCGCAGCTTGGCGTCAATACCAAGATCAACCGGGTACCGGTGGAACACTTCATCAAGGCCGAGGGCAAAGAACAGACGCCACCTGTCAAAGGCCTGCTGACCCTGACCAGCGACTTGACCGCAACCGGCAACAGCCAGAAAGCACTGGTCGACACCCTCAATGGCAGCGCCAACTTCACCATCAACGATGGCGTGCTGGTCAATGCCAACCTTGAACAGCAACTGTGCCAGGCCATCGCCACCCTGAACCGTAAATCGCTCAGCGGCGAACCGCGCGGCAAGGACACGCCCTTCGAGGAACTGCGTGGCAGCCTGGTGGTGCGCAATGGTGTGGCCAGCAACCCAGACCTCAAGGCCCGCATCCCAGGCCTGACCGTCAACGGCCACGGCGACCTCGACCTGCGCGTGCTGGGCATGGACTACAACGTCGGCGTGGTCGTCGAAGGCGACCAACGCGCCATGCCGGACCCGGCCTGCCAGGTCAACGAGCGCTATGTCGGCGTTGAAGTGCCGCTGCGCTGCCGCGGCCCGCTGGAGCTTGGCGCCAAGGCCTGCCGCCTGGACCAGGACGGCCTGGGCAAGGTCGCTGCGAAACTGGCCGGCAACCGCCTGAAAGACAAGATTGATGAAAAACTCGACGAAAAACTCGGAGACAAAGTGAGCCCTGAACTCAAAGACGCGCTCAAGGGGCTGTTCAAACGATGAGCCCCGAGCAGTTCTCCAGCGCCGTGCTGGACTGGTATGACGCGCACGGCCGCCACGACCTGCCCTGGCAACAGGGCATCAACCCGTACCGGGTGTGGGTGTCGGAAATCATGTTGCAGCAGACCCAGGTCAGCACCGTGCTCAACTACTTCGACCGCTTCATGCAGGCCCTGCCCACCGTGCAGGCCCTGGCCGAAGCGCCGGAGGACGAAGTGCTGCACCTGTGGACGGGCCTGGGCTATTACACCCGCGCGCGCAACCTGCAGAAGGCCGCGAAAATCGTCGTCGAGCAGCATGGCGGCGAGTTTCCGCGTAGCGTCGAGCAACTGACCGAACTGCCTGGTATCGGCCGCTCCACCGCCGGAGCCATCGCCAGCATCAGCATGGGCATCCGCGCGCCCATCCTGGACGGCAACGTCAAGCGCGTGCTGGCCCGCTTTACCGCCCAGGCCGGCTACCCCGGTGAGCCCAAGGTGGCTAACCAGCTGTGGGCCAGCGCAGAGCGCTACACCCCACAGACCCGCGCCAACCATTACACCCAGGCGATGATGGACATGGGCGCCACGCTGTGTACCCGCAGCAAGCCCAGCTGCCTGATCTGCCCGCTGCAACGCGGCTGCGAAGCGCACCTGCACGGCGAAGAAACCCGCTACCCCGAGCCCAAGCCACGCAAGGCGCTGCCGCAACGCCGGACGCTGATGCCACTGCTGGCCAACCACGAAGGCGCGATCCTGCTGTACCGCCGACCGTCCACCGGCCTGTGGGGTGGTTTGTGGAGCCTGCCGGAGCTGGACAACATCGAACAGCTCAATGACCTCGCCTACCAGCACGGCCTGCGCCTGGCAGATAGCCGCGCCCTAGAGGGCCTGACCCACACCTTCAGCCATTTCCAGCTCGCGATCGAACCCTGGCTGGTGAAGGTCGACCCGGTCGGCCAGCACGTGGCCGAGCCCGACTGGCTCTGGTATAACCTCGCCACCCCGCCGCGCCTGGGCCTCGCTGCCCCGGTCAAGAAGTTGCTCAAACGCGCGGCCGACGAACTGATTGCAGGAGATGCCCGATGACCCGCACCGTGATGTGCCGCAAGTACAAAGAAGAACTCCCAGGCCTGGAGCGCCCGCCCTACCCAGGTGCCAAGGGCCAGGACATCTTCGATCACATCTCGCAGAAGGCCTGGGCCGACTGGCAGAAGCACCAGACCATGCTGATCAACGAAAAGCGCCTGAACATGATGAATGCCGAGGACCGCAAATTCCTCCAGGCCGAGATGGACAAGTTTTTCGCTGGCGAAGAATACGCCCAGGCCGAAGGCTACGTTCCGCCTGCTGAATGACCCCAAAAAACGTAAGCGACGGAATTAATTTAAAATTTTTTCAAAAAGTCGTTGACGGACGGTCTGGAAATCTATTTAATTCACCTCGTCGCCCAGATAGCTCAGTCGGTAGAGCAGAGGATTGAAAATCCTCGTGTCGGCGGTTCGACTCCGTCTCTGGGCACCACCTTCAGCTTCTGGTGGTTGCAAAGTTACCCGAAGCGACAACAAGAAACCCGCCTAGTGCGGGTTTTTTGTTGTCTGCGATTTTTGCAGCAGCCACCTGCAACCCCGCCCAAAAAAAAGCCCTCTGCGCAGTACACAGAGGGCCTCGTCACAAATCAGCCATTACGCCTGGCTATCGAATTCCTCGGGGGTCATCTGCCCCCGATAGGAAATGCTCAGCAGTGCCCTGGCGTCATCAACGGATGCGACCGCCTTGGCCAACTCCGCCTCGGTGATCTTGTACTCGTCCAGGGCCAGGGTAAGCCAATCGTTGTAACCGGTGCCGTCGTTGCTGACACAGCTCAACACCAGGTGAAAGTAATGCTTCATGGGAACGTCTCCTGTTAGCCCCACCTAAGCGTGGGCAGATCAGGCTATTGCGCCCGCCCTTTAAGTATCAGGTGGAAACCACCCACCTGAGGCTGGGGCCGAGCCCACCTATCCGGGTAAATTGACCCGCATCAATAAGCGCCAGGCCTGTCGCCCCTAGCATGGGAAAAGCAAATCAGAACCGACAGGACCTCCATGAGCGACGACGCCACCCTGCTACTCACATCCACCTCGAACGCCACGCCGAACGCCACGCCAACCAGCCCCAACCGCCGCGCACGCCCCCGCAAGCCCGCCATCAAAGCCGTCGCCGACCCCGTCATCACCCAGGTCAGCCAGCAACCGGCAGCCATGGAAGTGGCCAGGGCGCCCAAGGGCAGCAACGAGGACAGCACCCGCGCACGGCTACCGGCAAGCTACCCATACCGCACCCGCATGCACCGCCAGGAATACGAAAAGGCCAAGCACGCGCTGCAGATCGAACTGCTTAAAGTGCAGAGTTGGGCGAAGGAAACCGGCCAGCGCGTGGTGATTCTGTTCGAAGGGCGCGACGCGGCAGGCAAAGGGGGCACCATCAAGCGCTTCATGGAGCACTTGAACCCACGTGGCGCACGGATTGTGGCGCTGGAAAAGCCTTCCGAGCAGGAGAAGGGCCAGTGGTACTTCCAGCGTTATATCCAGCACCTGCCCACGGCGGGCGAAATGGTCTTCTTCGACCGCTCCTGGTACAACCGCGCCGGGGTCGAGAAGGTGATGGATTTCTGCAGCCCGCTGCAGTACCTGGAGTTCATGCGCCAGGCACCCGACCTTGAACGCATGCTGTGCAACAGCGGCATCCTGCTGTTCAAGTATTGGTTCTCGGTGAACCGCGAAGAGCAGCTACGGCGCTTCATCTCACGCCGCGACGACCCGCTCAAGCACTGGAAGCTGTCGCCCATCGACATCAAGTCGCTGGACAAATGGGACGACTACACCGCCGCCAAAGAAGCGATGTTCTTCCATACCGACACCGCCGATGCACCCTGGACAGTGATCAAGTCCGATGACAAGAAACGCGCGCGCATCAACTGCATCCGGCACTTCCTGCACTCGCTGGATTACCCAGGCAAGGATCTGGCCGTAGCGCACGCCCCAGACCCGCTGCTGGTGGGGCGCGCATCACGCGACTTCGAAGAGGATGAAGCACCAGCCGCCGCCCACTGACAGCGGCAATCAGAAGTTGGCCATGGCGCTACAGTATTCAGCCTTGGTGGTCTGTACAGGTTGCTCCACCCCCAGTTGCCGCAGCTTGACGCCACAGGCGCTGTAACCGCGCACCACCACTTCGTAATCGGCGCCTTTCTGCGGCACGAAGTAGAACATGCCCAAACAGTTGGTCACGCTGTTGTAGCTGCTACGGCCACCATCGAGAAAGTGCAAGGTGAACGGCTTGCCGGCAGGCACCAGCACTTCGCTGACCGCATCGCCCTGCATGACCGGGGCGCTGGCGGGCATGCCCAGGGTTTCGCCATTGCGGTCGGCAAAACCCTCCTTCGGCACCGCGATAACCCCGGCGCCGGGGCTGTACCAGTCAACACAATCCTTGCCCGGCACAGCGCGCACCATGCCGTCGGCAATCACCCGCAGGCGTGCGGTATCGCCTGAAGTCGGTGAGCCATAAGGTGTGTTGAACGATTTGACCGCGGCAATATTGCCGCAGCCGGCCAGCACCACTGCCAGCAGGCAAAGCGAGATCGGTGTTTTCATCCCTGAATTCCTCATGAGTAGATGCCGGACATCCGGCCGCATGCCTGAGACCCTCGCATGTCGCTTGGGTTTCGCGGGCAAGTGCGATTCAATACGCGCACTTTTTCAGGCACACCCAAGGATTCACCCATGGCCACCACGACCAAGCAACAGAAACGCGCCAAGCGCGCCGCCAGCAAGGCCAAGCAAAACCGCATGGTGCGCAGTGGCCAGGCGGTCAAGGCCAGCGCCGGCGACAGCGCCAGCATCGAGCAAGTGTTCAACAAGGCCATGGAGTCGGACAGCTACAAGGAGCTGTTCGACAAGATGAAGGCGGCACAGGAAACCAGCCTGGTCGCGATGATCTCGGTGTTCCTGGTCGACCCGCTGCTGGCCCTGGTGCTCAAGGGGCACAAGGAAGAGCACGCCACCGACTACATCGTGCTGGTGTTCAATGCCTACCGCACCTGGCTGGATGGCGCAGACGAAGACACCACCATGGCCTGGCTGGAAAGCGACGAGTTCCAGGAGGCTTATATCGCTGCCTCGGAAGTTGTAGCCAAGCAGCAACAGCAGCAGAAGCAGTTCGGCTAAAGAAGCCATCACCGACCCTAGGGTAGGAGCAGCCTTGTGCTGCGAAGAGGCCGGTGAATGCACCGCAACTATTGGCTGCTTTCACGGGCCTCTTCGCAGCACAAGGCTGCTCCTACAGCGGGACGCGAAACTCGCTAGCAGGCCGTAACATGCAAAAAGGCCGCGCCCTTCACAGGGCGCGGCCTTTTCATTCAAAGCAGCGCAGATCAGTTATCCAGCGCCACCCGCCCAGCCGCTTCGCGCTTGCGATGCACCAGCAGCCCGGCCGCCACCACACCAATGCTCAGCAAGGCAGTGGCGATGATCTCGGCGCGATGATCTTCACGCAGCCCCATCACCACCAGCACAGCAACGATGAAGGCAATGGTCGCCCAGGTCAGGCCCGGGAACAGCCACATCTTGAAGTCGATCTTCTCGCCACGCGCTTCACGCTGGCTGCGCATGCGCAGTTGCGACACCGCAATCACCAGGTACACCAGCAGCGCAATGGCGCCGGAGCTGGCCAGCAAGAACTCGAACACCTGGGCCGGCGCCACATAGTTGGCGAACACGCACAGGAACGCTGCCGCGGTCGACATCAACACCGCCACATGCGGCGTACCCGCCTTGGTGGTGCGTTGCGACATGGCCGGGGCATCGCCACGCTTGCCCAGGGAGAACAGCATGCGCGAGGAGGTGTACAGCGCCGAGTTCAGGCAGCTGGTGACGGCGACCAGCACGACGATGTCGACGATCAGCTTGGCATTCGGCACACCGATACGGCTCAGCACAGTCTGGTAAGAGCCCAGCTCAGCCAGGGCCGGATCGTTCCACGGTACCAGCGCCACGACCAGGAAGATCGACACCAAGTAGAACAGGCAGATACGCCAGATCACCGAATTGGTCGCGCGGCTGATCTGCTTGCCCGGGTCTTTGGACTCGGCAGCGGCGATGGTGACGATTTCGGTACCCATGAACGAGAACATGGTGGTCAGCATGGCTGCAAGCACTGCGCCCAGGCCATTGGGCATGAAGCCTTGGGTGTCGAACAGGTGGCTGACACCGCTTACCTGGCTGCCAGGCGCCAGGCCGAACATGGCCACGCAACCCACGACGATGAAGCCAATGATCGCCAGGACCTTGAGCAAGGCGAACCAGAACTCGAATTCGCCGTAGTTCTTCACACTGCACAGGTTGGTCAGGGTCAACACCAGCGTGATGATCAAGGAGAAGGCCCACAGATCAACAGCGGGGAACCAGGCATGCAAAATGGCCGCGGCCGCGTTGGCCTCCAGCGGAATCACCAGCACCCAGAACCACCAGTACAGCCAGCCAATGGTGAAGCCGGCCCAGCGCCCAATGGCGCGATCGGCATAGGTAGAGAAAGAACCGGTGTCAGGTGAAGCAATGGCCATCTCGCCAAGCATGCGCATGACCAGTACGACCAAGGTACCGGCGGCGGCGTAGGCCAGCAGTACGGCCGGGCCAGCGGCGGCGATGGCGTGGCCGGAGCCAACGAACAGACCGGCGCCAATTACGCCAGCGATGGACAGCATGGTGACATGCCGCGATTTGAGCCCCTGAGCGAGGTCATTGGAATTGTTACCGCTCATAAAACTACCTTTGTAAGGAGTGGACCACTCCGACTACGGGAACGAAGCGCGCCTGGGGTTAGTTAGGCGTCGCTGCAATCGGCGGTTTCCTACTGGCAATAAGTGAGCCATCGGCTGAATGCATTCGTCAGAAAAATCTGGCAACCGTAAAGGGCGCGGCTTGCAGGGCTTTCGGCCATGCCTTGACCGAAAGGCCGCCAAATCGCCGTATAAGGTCCGGATTACTGAAATACCCACTTACAAATGCACCAAAGGTGCTCCCAGGTAACACCTGTGCACCGCTGCAATGCAGAAAAGTACAACCGGCAGGTACAACCCTGCCTGGCAAGCGTCAGCAATGGCCTAGAGGGGGATTACCCGCGAATGGTCCAAAACCGCTTCCAAGCGCGGGCCAAAGCTGGCACCATCGCGCCTTTTTTCATCAAGGCTCTGGTGTTGGGCTAGACCTTCGCGGTCATCCTCGCGACGTTGCACTGCAGCGATGCGACAATCTGCCCCGACAGCGACCCGAGCCCCTAGCGACCCTGTTGGCCGCCATAATGCCGCTATGCTAGCTTGGCGCACGCCAGGAAGGCCGCCAACAGCTGGGAACGCACCCGAACACATGAGGACCGCACATGGCTCAGGCCACGCCCGCGCTGGAAATCCGCAATCTGCACAAACGCTACGGCGAGCAGGAAATTCTCAAGGGCATTTCGCTGACCGCACGCGACGGTGACGTGATCTCCATCCTGGGGTCGTCCGGTTCCGGCAAGTCCACCTTGCTGCGCTGCATCAACCTGCTCGAAAACCCGCACCAGGGCGAAATCCTGGTGGCCGGTGAATCACTCAAGCTCAAGGCCGCCAAAAACGGCGACCTGATCGCTGCCGACAACCGCCAGATCAACCGCCTGCGCAGCGAGATCGGCTTTGTCTTCCAGAACTTCAACCTGTGGCCGCACATGTCGATCCTCGACAACATCATCGAGGCACCGCGCCGCGTGCTCGGCCAAAGCAAGGCCGAAGCCATCGAAGCCGCAGAAGCCTTGCTGAACAAGGTCGGCATTTTCGACAAGCGCCACAGCTACCCCGCGCAACTTTCCGGTGGCCAGCAACAACGTGCCGCCATTGCCCGTACCCTGGCCATGAAGCCCAAGGTCATCCTGTTCGACGAGCCAACTTCGGCGCTCGATCCGGAAATGGTCCAGGAAGTGCTAAACGTTATCCGCGCATTGGCCGAAGAAGGCCGTACCATGCTGCTGGTCACGCACGAGATGAACTTTGCCCGCCATGTGTCCAGTGAAGTCGTCTTCCTGCACCAGGGCCTGGTTGAAGAGCAAGGATCGCCGCAGCAGGTCTTCGAGAACCCGACCTCGGCGCGTTGCAAGCAATTCATGTCCAGCCACCGCTAACGGAGCAACACGAATGCAGACCTATAAGAAATTCCTCCTGGCCGCTGCCGCCACCCTGGTGTTCTCGGCAAATGCCATGGCAGCCGAAAAACTCAAAATGGGCATCGAGGCTGCCTACCCGCCGTTCAACAACAAGGATGCCAGCGGCCAAGTGGTCGGCTTTGACAAAGACATCGGCGACGCACTGTGCGCCAAGATGAAAGTCGAATGCGAAGTGGTCACCTCTGACTGGGACGGCATCATCCCGGCGTTGAACGCCAAGAAGTTCGACTTCCTGATCTCGTCGCTGTCGATCACCGATGAGCGCAAACAGGCCGTCGACTTCACCGACCCGTACTACTCGAACAAGCAGCAGTTTATCGCCCCGAAAAACGTCGACTTCAAAACCGACCGCGCCTCGCTCAAAGGCAAGACCATCGGTACCCAGCGCGCCACCCAGGCAGCGACCTGGCTGGACGACAACGGCGGCATGGACGGCGAGTTCAAGGTCAACCTGTACGATGGCCAGGAAAACGCCTACCTGGACCTGACCTCCGGCCGCCTCGACGCCATCCTCGCTGACAAGTACGCCAACTACGACTGGCTGAAGTCCGCTGCCGGCAAAAACTTCGAGTTCAAAGGCGAACCGGTAAACGACAGCGACAAGGTCGGCATTGCCGTACGCAAAGGCGACAATGAGCTGCGCAACAAGCTCAATGCCGCACTCAAGGAAATTGTCGCCGACGGCACCTACAAAAAGATCAACGACAAGTACTTCCCGTTCAGCATCTATTGATTCGCCCCGACCGGCACGCCCTTGGGCGTGCTGGTCCCTAGAACGACCCTACCCATGACTATCGACCTGCACGGATTCGGTCCGGCCCTTGCGGCTGGCACCTTGATGACCGTAAAACTGGCGCTCTGCGCCTTGCTGCTGGGGCTGATCCTGGGCCTGCTCGGTGCCCTCGCCAAAACGTCCCCGGTCAAGCCACTGCAATGGCTTGGCGGCTTCTACTCGACCTTGGTTCGCGGCGTGCCCGAACTGCTTTGGGTCCTGCTTATTTATTTCGGCACCGTTGGCATGATGAACAGCCTCGGCGAGGCGCTCAATATGCCCGGCCTTGAGCTCAGTGCCTTCGCCGCCGGCGTCATCGCCCTCGGCCTGTGCTTCGGCGCCTACGCCACCGAAGTGTTCCGTGGCGCCATCCTGGCAATCCCCAAGGGCCACCGCGAAGCCGGCCTGGCACTGGGCCTGTCCAAGGCGCGCATTCTGTCGCGGATCATCCTGCCGCAGATGTGGCGCATCGCCCTGCCTGGGCTGGGCAACCTGTTCATGATCCTGATGAAAGACACCGCGCTGGTGTCGGTCATCGGCCTGGAAGAAATCATGCGCCACGCGCAGATCGGCGTGACCATGACCAAAGAGCCGTTCACCTTCTACATGGTCGCGGCCTGCATCTACCTGGGCTTGACCGTCATCGCCATGACCGGCATGCACTTCATGGAAAAACGCGCCGCTCGCGGCTTTGCGAGGGCTGAATCATGAATTGGGAAGTCATCATCAAATGGCTGCCACGCCTGGCGCAGGGCGCGACCCTGACCCTGGAGCTGGTGGCCATCGCGGTAGTTGCCGGGCTGATCCTGGCCATCCCGCTGGGCATCGCCCGCTCGTCCCGCCACTGGTACGTGCGCGCCCTGCCGTTCAGCTACATCTTCTTCTTCCGCGGTACCCCGCTGCTGGTGCAGCTGTTCCTGGTCTATTACGGCCTAGCCCAGTTCGACGCCGTGCGCAACAGTTCGTTGTGGCCTTACCTGCGCGATCCGTTCTGGTGCACCGTGCTGACCATGACCCTGCACACCGCCGCTTACATCGCCGAGATCCTGCGCGGCGCGTTGCAGTCGATCCCCAAAGGTGAGGTCGAGGCAGCACGGGCGTTGGGCATGTCGCGGGGCAAGACCCTGTTCTACATCATGCTGCCGCGCGCCGCCCGGATCGGCCTGCCGGCCTACAGCAACGAAGTGATCCTGATGCTCAAGGCCAGCGCCCTGGCCAGTACCGTCACCCTGCTGGAACTGACCGGCATGGCGCGTACCATCATCGCCCGCACCTACCTGCCGGTGGAGATCTTCTTTGCCGCCGGGTTGTTCTACCTGCTGATCTCGTTTGTGCTGGTGCAAGGCTTCAAACTGCTGGAGCGCTGGTTGCGGGTAGACGCCTGCCAAGGGCGCTAAACCTTACTGGCCTCTTCGCGGGCAAGCCCGCTCCCACAGGAATGCCACCGGGCTCAACCCTGGTGCCCCCTCTGTAGGAGCGGGCTTGCCCGCGAAGGGCTGCAAAGCAGCCCCAACCCTGCCGACCACAACCATGACCCCACTCCCCATCCTCCACAGCCACCCGCTAAGCGACCGCTTCCAGGCCCTAGACCAGTTCCTGACCGAGCACCAGCACCTGTGGAAACCCAGGCCATTCACCGCCCTGCGCCTGGAATGGGAAGCCCAACACCCAGCGCTCGCCGCCCACCTGCGCCAATCCCCCCTGGCCGATGCCGACGCCGAGCCCGACCCAACCACCCTGCCCGCGCCCTTCCCACAACTGGCCCGGCAAGCCCAGCACCTCAGCGCCCTGGATACACTCCCCGACGCCGGCCTGCCGCCCGCCGCCCACCGCCTCGACGTCGGCGTACCCGGCCGCAAGTGGCAGCAGATCGAAGCCTTCACCCGCCGCCTGGCCTTCAACGAGCAACCCCAGCACTGGCTGGACTGGTGCTCCGGCAAAGGCCACCTCGGCCGCCGCCTGCTGCAGCCCTGCCAGCAACTGACCTGCCTGGAATACGACGCCGAGCTCGTCGTCGCCGGCCAAGCCCTGAGTGACCACCACCACCTGCCCGCGTGCCATGTGCATCAAGACGTAATGGCCGCCGACAGCGCCCGCCACCTCGACAGCGACAAAACCGTGGTCGCCCTGCACGCTTGCGGCGACCTGCACGTACGCCTGCTGCGCCTTGCCAGCCAGCAAGGCTGCCGCCAAGTCGCGGTGGCCCCCTGCTGCTACAACCGCATCGAAGCGCAGCACTACCAGCCGTTATCCCCAGCCGCCCAAGCCTCCAGCCTACAGCTTTCGCTGGACGACCTCGGCCTGCCACTGAGTGAAACCGTCACCGCCGGCGCCCGCGTGCGCCGCCAGCGCGACACCTCGATGGCCCGTCGCCTGGGCTTCGACCTGCTGCAACGCCAACAGCGCCAGTGTGATGATTACCTCCCCACCCCCTCGCTGCCGGTGGCCTGGCTGGACAAGCCCTTCGAGGCGTATTGCCGCGACCTGGCCGCACTCAAGCAACTCCCGCTGAGCGGCACGCCAGACTGGGCTGCCCTTGAGGCCGCCGGCTGGCAGCGCCTAGCCGAAGTCCGCAACCTCGAACGGTTGCGCAACCTGTTCCGCCGCCCACTGGAACTGTGGCTGGTACTCGACCGCGCCCTGTTCATGGAAGAACAAGGCTATACCGTGCGCCTCGGCTTGTTCTGCGACTATCCACTCACGCCGCGCAACTTGCTCATCCTCGCGGAACGCGACCGTTAGCCGCAGCACAACCTGTGGATAAGTCTGTGCACAAGCTTTTGATGAATGGTTGGATCCAAGCGCTATTTCAAGCGTTTGGCTTATTCCTGCAGGCAGTTCAAGGCCCGCAAAAACAGGCATTTGCGCAAAGACCAGCGGCGTATGGGTTCGGCATGCCTTTCGCGCAAGTTGGCAATGCTACTTGTGCATAAACTTTTGTTGTGCTTTCTGCAGGGGCCACAAAGCGGCCCGATGCGTCAACGGTTTTTGTTCTTGGCCAGCTCGATATCGTTCATCAACGCCTTGGCCAGCGCCGCCAGATAATCGGCTGCGCCCAACAGCTTGTGGTCGTCTTCCATATCGCCCTCCCTGAGCAGGTGCTTGATATAGCCGAGCAAGATCGAGACCTGCTCGTAGGCGTCGTCGATGGGGATGCCGGGTTGGACGCGCAGCAGGTTAACCGGTGGGTTGCCGACTTCGAGGAAGGTTTCCAGGCCTGCGGTGGTGATCTCAATGTGGGGCTGGGGTGGATCGGGGACGATCTTGATCATGGCGTAAGTCCTTATTCAATTAAGGGACTGCCACTAAGTCTTTCTCACGGATTTAGGTGGCAGCCGTACGCGGGGTGAGAAACCGAGTGAATAAGGAAGCCCGGCCAGACCGAAGCCTGCCCGCGTACAGCCACCATTACGAGGTAGCACTCATTCATAATCGGGTTCTCACACCCGGTCGCCGAAACGACCCGAAAACGGTATCCGTGAGGCACTTCCCCGACAACAGCGATACTTCAGCAGCGCGCGTAGGATAGGTCCGAAGCAGGCCAACCCCGAAGCATTTGGTTTCAGCTTCAGAAATGCCTTACAGGTCACGCACCGCCCCCCCTTCCAGGGTGTATCATCCGCCCCCCAAATCATTAAAAAGACACGTCGCACGCTGACCGCCAGCCCTGCGACCTTCTGGCGTTGCGCCAGAGCCGACAATGGAACAACGGACCCTCATCGTGACCCAAGCCAAGCCCCTTGCCCTGTTGACCCTCGCCATGGCCCTGACCGCGTGTGCCGGCGGCCCCCCAAGCCAGCCTTCCAGCAACCTGGGCTGGGACACCCCCGCCATGCAGCTGGGCGGCGACCGAGGCCTCCCCCTGCGCGCCGACACCCCGTGCCGCAAGCGCGGCTGCGACAACGACAAGCTGTTTTTCAACCCCGGCAAAACCGAGCCAAACGTCAACACGATCCACCGCGGCTGGTAGGAAAAATCTCCTTTTAAGCCGGTGACTTAGCTCATTTGCAAACAATCGCAAGGAAGTGGTTTACAGGCGCCAAACGATCGTTATAATGACGCCCCATTGCCGGTATAGCTCAGATGGTAGAGCAACTGACTTGTAATCAGTAGGTCCCGGGTTCGATTCCTGGTGCCGGCACCATACGCAGTATCAAAAAAGGCTCACCGAAAGGTGGGCCTTTTTTTTTTGCGTGTCCGCTGCGACGCCCCTCAGCCCATCAGGGCGAGGTGTTTTTATCAGGTGCCGACTGGGCGAGCGCGTCCAGCAGTAAGGTGTCCGCACCGATCTGGATGTCCAACGCCGGCCTCTCCACAGACCATCCTCGCATCTAAAGGCCAGCACTACCCTAATGCCAGTCAGTTAGGCGTCATCGGGTGTAATTGGGGCTGCTGTGCAGCCTTTCGCAGGCAAGCCAGCTCCTACAGGTGAGCGAGATTCACAAGAAATATGCTACCCCTGTAGGAGCTGGCTTGCCTGCGATGGCCGCGCAGCGGCCCCAAGTGCCTCAGCCAGAACGCCATTTTCACCGCCAGCCACAGGTTCCCCAGCGCCCAAAAGTTCGCCTCCGCATAGAACCCGTAGCAGATAGGAACAACGTAGAAAATAATGATGAGTCCCTAGATTGCCATTAAAAAGCCCCTAAGCGCATTTAGCGCGGAGGGGCTTCGGATACACTATTTTAACTAGTTCAAACTATGCTAGTTTGTGCCCACGTGAGAACGCCATCACTCGAGACACAGAAAATCAAATCTATTTTCAGACCGCACCCTGCATAAAGAACTCAACAGGAACATTAAAGAACTCAGCAAAGCCTTTTATTTGGGCAACCGTCATTTTTCTTTTGTTGTTTAGTATTTCAGAAACAGCACTTTGCGTTGCAATATCAGACAAATCTTTTTGTTTCACGCCCCTATCCGCAATCAGAAACGCGAGCGCTTCCGACTGTGAGGTTTGAGGTATCAACACCGTTTCAGTTTCGTACGCATACACTCGATCAGCAACCAGCTCCGCAAAACGTGCTGCTGCGTGATCTTCACTATCCGCATGAGAGTAGAGCTCATCAATTAGCGCCATCCGCACCTGCAAGTCATCATCACTTTCAATAGGATCATGACAGGCAGACAACAACTTGGACATTGTAGCTATCTGATCACTCAGACCATCAAACATTGGTGAAATATTAGCTATGAAGGAATCTAGTCCAGTGGCTTCGATCTTATCACGCTTCATCTTGTCACCTATAACTGCATTATACATAAATAAAGCCGATCTTCCTGATCAGCTACTTAACATCACTTCTGCACCACTTGTCATATCCCGCGTGGGGCAGAATGTCCTTCATGTAAATGGTGCCGGTTCTCGTGTTGATCCACGCGATGATTCGACACTCATTTTTCTTGATATCGAAGACATAGATATCAAGAGGTCCTTTTTTGCTCGTGTGCCTCAGCTTTGAGTGAGGAATGCGATCAACGTTCCATCCTGAGGCAGTAACCCAAACGTCACGAATTTGATCAAAGGACTCAAACCGAAGAGGCGGCCTGTCAAAGGTGGTCAGCCACAAGTTCAGCGGCTCTTTCCACTGGCTGTACGTTTCAATGGCTTGTGCAACCGCCGTCTTTGTTACCACTCGCATACTTTTTGGTCCCCGGCGTCCTTACATGCAATCAAAGCTATCGCAGATCCAGATATCTGTCAAACAGATATCTGGATGCCAGATAAATCCGCGTGGCAAAAGCAGCACGTAATCACAATCGTTGCGGCCCATAGCAGCGGTTCGGCGCCCTTACAAGCCAGCTGCCACAGGGAGCGCGTCAGTCAGAACGCTGTACTCAGCGTCAGCGACAGATTGCGGGGGTCACCATAGATCGCACCGGCATAGAAGCCGTAGCGGGTGTAGTAATGCTTGTCGAACAAGTTATTGGCATTGAGGCTAACGCTGGTCTCGTCCGTCAGTTGGTACTTGGCCATGGCATTCCAAATCGCATACCCCGACCAGTTGACGTCGGTCGAGCCTGCGCTTACGCCATTAGTGGGCTGGCCTGCGGGGCTGGATACCGCACGAATGTTGCTTTGCGCGGTAACCCCTGCACCAAGCGTCAGGCGGTCCAGTGGGCCGGAGAGGCGATAGGTGGTGGAGGCCTTGAACAGGTGTGATGGGTCGCTGCGGCCGTCGCTGTCGATGCGGCGGAAGTGCAGGTAGGTGTAGCCGGCGTAGACGTTCCAGCTGGGGGTCAGTGCACCGGCGATTTCCAGGTCGATGCCGTCGGTTTCCTGGCCGGAACCGGCCTTGTAGGCGTCGTTGCCGGTGGGGGTGGTCAGGTCGCCGTCCAACACGGCTTTGTTTTCCTGCTTGGTGCGGAAGTACGCAGCCGAGGCATTCAGGCGGCCATCGAACCACTCGCCTTTGATGCCGGTTTCGTAGCTTTGGCCGCGTATGGGTTCGACTTTGCTGCCGCTGCTGGTCTCGGCGGTTTGTGGGGTGAAGATGTCGGTGTAGCTGGCGTACAGCGAGTAGGTGTCGCTGAGGTCGTAAATTGCCCCCAGGTAGGGGGTGACGATGCCGTTTTCTTCCTGGCTGGTGCGCACGCCGGCGTTACTGCGGGTAATGGCCGAGTAGTTGCTGGTACGCACGCCGACGATTACCGACAGTGGGTCGGTGATGCTCAGGCGGGTCGCTGCGTACATGCCTTGCAGGCGGGTGGTGGTCTTGCTGTGGCGGCCGGTGCGCGAGGCGAGCATGTCGTAATCGTCATCCACGCCATTGCGCCAGTCGGTCAGCGGGAAGCCGTTGTTGGCGCGGAACTGGCAACCCAGCGCTGCGGCGCTGACTTGGCTGTCGCTGACCATGTTGCAGGTGTATTCCGGCGACCAGGCGACAGTGCGGCTGTCGTTGTAGCCGACCATCGCTTGGTGGGTGCGGCCAAACAGCTGGAACGGGCCGGACAGGTCGATTTGCGCAGACTGCTGGGTGGTGTCGCTGGAGCTGTGCAGGCCGTTGAGCACGGCGCCGCTGCCGTCCTGGTCCCAGTAGCCGCCAAAGCTGCCGCGCCCGGCCGAGTTGACCTTGGCCAGGCCGCGGTGGTTGAGGGCCTCGGCGGTGCTTTGCGCGGCCTTGAGGTTCAGCGACCAGTCGTTGTCGAAGCGGTGTTCGAGGGAGCCGAAGGCGGTGCGGGTGGTGTATTCGCCAAAGCTCCAGCTCGGCACTACGTTGGTGCTGCGCGGCAGGTCGGTCTTGCTGCCGTCGCCGTACCAGATCGGGATGTTCGCGCCCCAGCCGCCGCCGACGACTTTGTTGTATTCGTACTGGTAGCCGGCGCCCAGGGTGGTGGCGTCGTCGAGGTCGAATTCGAAGTTGGCCAGCGCGGCGCGGGAGCGTTCGGACTGGTTGTCGCGGAACGAGTTGGCGTCCTGCTGGGTCATCACGAAGCGCGAACGCAGGCGGCCGTCTTCGGACAGCGGCAGGTTAAGGTCGGCGCCCAGGCGGCGTTTGTCCCAGCTGCCGTAGGTGGCGTAGGCGCTGCCGCCGAAGGTTTTGGTCGGGGCCTTGCGGATCAGGTTGACGGTGGCCGACGGGTCGCCGGTGCCGCCGAGCAGGCCGTTGGCGCCACGGACGATATCGATGCGCTCGTACAGGTCCATGTTCAGCGCATTACCCCCGCCGCTGAAATCGGAGCCGCCCTGGAACTGCAGGCCATCGACCTTCCAGTTGGTGATGGAGTACCCGCGGGCGCGGTAGTCGGTGCGGCCGCCCACTTCGGCCTTGCTTGCGGTGACGCCTGGCGTGGTTTCCAGCGCCTGCTCGATGGTGTGGATGGCGCGGTCGTCCATCTGCTGGCGGGTAATGGTGGTCACCGACTGCGGTGTTTGGCGCGGTGTCAGCTTGAGGCCGGTTGAACTGCGGCTGCTCTCGACCGTGTACCCTAGCTGGCCCGTTTCATCGGCAGGCACCAGCGCGCTGTCTTCGATCTGCGTGGCATCCAGCTCCAGGGGCTGGCTGTCAGCCGCCATCGCTGCGCCGCTGATGGCCACGGCAATGAAGAAGGCCAGCGGGTTGAGGCGACTTCCGCCTCGGCTGATGGGAGAGAAGTCGTTCATGATGCTCCGAGGTTTCATTTGGGAAGGCTTCGTATTCGCAGATGATTTTTTGTTACGATTCTAGGGATCCGCCCTTGGGGCTCCAGGCCCGGCTTGTACGGGCTTGTAATCGAACGTAACGAGCGCCACCGGCCCTCATCGAACAGGTGTTTTTTGAAATGAGCACGACCCTGCTGGTTGTCGACGATGACGACGAGATCCGCGAACTTCTCTGCGATTACCTGACCGATGCCGGCTATACCGTGCTAGCGGCCGCTGACGGCGACGGGATGCGCCAGCAACTGGCGCTGCATAAAGTCGAGCTGGTGGTGCTGGACTTGATGCTGCCCGGCGAGGATGGCTTGAGCCTGTGCCGCCAGTTGCAATCGACGCCCGGGCTGGCGGTGATCATGTTGTCGGCCAAAGGCAGCACGCTGGACCGCATCATTGGCCTGGAAGTGGGCGCGGACGATTACCTGGCCAAACCCTTCGAGCCGCGGGAGCTGATTGCCCGGATAAAAGCGGTGTTACGGCGCCCGCAGCGCCTCGATACGCCGGTTGCAAAGCCCGCGGTGGAAGCGCAGCAGTTCGCTGGGTTTCGCCTCGACCACGTCAAACGCCTGCTCACCCGCCCTGACGGCGAAACGCTGACCCTGCCCCGCTCCGACCACCGCGTATTGCGCGAGCTGCTGGAGGCCAATAACCGCGTGGTGTCCCGCGATCAGCTGACCCGCAGTGCGTTCGGCCGTGAACACCTGCCTGACGACCGCTCGGTGGACATGTGCGTCAGCCGCCTGCGCCAGCAATTGCGGCGCGCGCCGGGCGGCGCAGCGCAGATCCTTACCATCCGCAACGAAGGCTACTTGCTGAGCCTTGCGCGCAGCGAGGCTGATGCCTGACATGCGCTGGCTTCGCCGGCTATGGCCGCGCACGCTGTTTGGCCAACTGCTGTTGATCATGGTCAGTGGCACCGTGGTGATCCAGTTGATGTCGAGCAGCATCTGGTTCGATGTGCGTTTCGCCCAGGTGCTTGAAGCCCCTGTTCGGCTGATCGCCGCCCGCAGCGCGCCTCTGATCGCCAGTGCCAATTGCCATGGCAGCCCGTTGCAGGCACCCGCGCATTATCAGCTGCGCTGTGCCGAAAACCTGCCTGCGGCGGAGCACGATGAACGCAGAGGGCGCAAGCGTATCGAGCTACTGCTGCAGCAGGCCCTCAAGTACGAACTGGGCCATACCCAGGAGGTGCGCCTGCTGAAAGTGCACCTGACCGATGAACTGGGCCAGCCGATTGTCTGGCGCAGCCTGTTCGGTTTGCGCACGGCGCAGGCACATATCGCGTTTGCCGTGCCGCTGGCCGATGGGCATTGGCTGACCATCGATGGCCAGGAGCTGCAGGGCTGGAGCGGCGAGTCCGCCTGGGTGTTGATCAGCGATTACCTGCTGCGGGTGTATGCCCTGCGCATCGTCGCCGTGCTGCTGGTGTGCCTGGTGGCGGTGCGCCTGTGCCTGCGCCCATTGCGGCGCCTGGCGGATGCCGCGCGCGGCCTGGGCAGCAACCTGGAACAGCCGCCCTTGGCGCTGGACGGGCCGGAAGAAGTGCGCCAGGCCGCCCAGGCCTTCAACGCCATGCAGCAGCGGTTGATTGCGATGGTCAACGACAAGGCCTACTTCCTGGCTGCCGTGTCCCACGACCTGCGCACCCCGCTGACCCGCATGCGCCTGCGCCTGGAGCGCTTGCCGGACGACGAGCATCGCCAGCGCCTGCGGCAGAACATCACGCAGATGGACGACATGATTGGCCAAGTGCTCGATTACCTGCGGGCCGGGGAGCAGCAGAACCTGCAACAGGTGGACCTGGACCGGCTGGTGGCGCGGCAGTGTGCCGACTTGTCCACAGCCAGCGAGCCACTGCCGGTTCATGGCCAGGGTGGCAGCCTGCGGGTCGATGCGCTGTTGCTGCAACGCTGCCTGCAGAACTTGCTGGTAAATGCCTTGCGCTATGGCAAGGAGGTTTCGGTCACGCTGGAGCGTGCGACCACGGGGGTTTATATCCATGTCGATGACCGAGGGCCGGGGATCGCGCCAGGCTTGCTGGCGACGGTTGCCGACCCGTTCGTGCGGGGTGAAGGGTCGCGTAACCAGGCGTCTGGCGGGTATGGCTTGGGGTTGAGTATTGCCCAGCGGATCGCGGCCAGCCATGGCGGCGAGTTGCTGTTGTGCAACCGCGACGGCGGTGGGCTGCGGGCCAGCGTGCTGTTACCTTGATAACCTGTCACCGCGCCTTTGTAGGAGCGGCCTTGCGTCGCGAAAGGGTTGCGTAGCGGCCCCGGCAATTTTGCTAGTAACACAAAACCTGGGGCCGCTACGCAGCCCTTTCGCGACGCAAGGCCGCTCCTACAAAGAGCTGAGCGCTCGGGATCAGGTAACAGTGTTTTACCGATTGCCCAGGTTTTCCGCAGCCCGCCATTGCCTATCCTAGGCGGGTCATCCTGCCTGCGATGGACCCATGAAACACTCACTGCCCAGCCGCTACGCCTGCCTTTTCATCTGCCTGTCGTTCACCTGTGCCAGCCTCCCATTACTCCCCCAACATGCCTGGCTCTGGCCATTCACACTGATCACCACCCTGCTCAGCCTGGTCGGCCTCAATGACCTGCGCCAGAGCCACCACGCGGTGCGGCGCAACTACCCGATCCTGGGCAACATCCGTTACCTGATCGAAACCATCCGCCCGGAAATCCGCCAATACCTGATCGAAGGTGACGACGACAAGCTGCCGTTCTCACGCTCCCAGCGCTCCCTGGTGTATGCACGGGCGAAGAACGAGAGCGCCGAAAAAGCCTTCGGCACGCTCAACGATGCCTACAAACCCGGCTTCGAATTCATCAGCCATTCGATGCTGCCGGTGGCCACGCCCGACCCCGCCTCGTTCCGCATCGCCATTGGCGGGCCGCAGTGCCGGCAACCTTACTCGGCATCGATCTTCAACATCTCGGCCATGAGTTTCGGCGCCCTCAGCGCCAACGCCATCGCGGCGCTCAACCAGGGTGCACGGCTGGGGCGCTTTGCCCATGACACCGGTGAGGGCAGCATCAGCCCCTACCACCGCGAACATGGCGGCGACCTGATCTGGGAGATCGGCAGCGGTTACTTTGGCTGCCGCACCGAAGAAGGCCATTTCGACCCACAACGCTTCGCCGAGCAAGCCCGCTCGCCGCAAGTGAAGATGATCGAGATCAAGCTCAGCCAAGGCGCCAAGCCCGGCCACGGCGGCATCCTCCCAGGGCACAAAGTCAGCCCGGAAATCGCCGCCACCCGTGGCGTGCGTGAGGGCGAAGACTGCATTTCGCCGGCCGCCCATAGCGCGTTCCGCACGCCGGTCGAACTGCTGCGGTTCGTTGCCAGCCTGCGCGAACTGTCGGGCGGCAAGCCGGTGGGTTTCAAGTTCTGCCTGGGCCACCCGTGGGAATTCATGGGCATTGCCAAAGCGATGCTGGCCACGGGGATCACCCCCGACTTCATCGTCGTCGACGGCAAGGAAGGCGGCACCGGTGCGGCGCCACGCGAGTTCAGTGACAACATGGGCGTGCCCATGCGCGAAGGCTTGATGTTCGTGCACAACACCTTGGTCGGCCTGAATTTGCGCTCGAGCATTCGCATTGGCGCGGCGGGCAAGATCGTCAGCGCCTTCGACATCGCCAGTGTGCTGGCCATTGGTGCCGACTGGGTGAACTCGGCGCGCGGCTTCATGTTCGCCATTGGCTGCATTCAGTCGCAGAGCTGCCACACCAACAAATGCCCGACCGGGGTCGCCACCCAGGACCCGCTCCGCCAGCGTGCGTTGGTGGTGCCGGACAAGGCTCAGCGGGTGGCGAGCTTCCACCGCAATACCCTGCACACATTGGCTGAGATGCTTGCGGCGGCGGGCCTGGAGCACCCGTCGGAGCTCAAGCCCAAACATTTGGCACGGCGTGTCAGCGCCAGCGAGATTGGCTTGTTTTCAGACCTGCATACGTTCCTCAAGCCTGGCGAATTGCTCAGTGGCTCGATTGAAAGCGAGTTTTATGCGCGGATGTGGCGGATGGCGCGCAGCGACACTTTTGCGCCGGAGACTGGGGAGGTTGTAGAAAAAGAAGTAGTGCGCCACAGACAGGCCGAGCCGGCCTGAAAGCTGGGGTGCTTCGCACCCCTTTCGCGGCGCAAGGCCGCTCCCACACGTACAACGCAAATCTCTGTAGGAGCGGGCTTGCCCGCGATGGGCTGCAAAGCAGCCCCGAGGCCATGCGATCAGAAGATGCTGATCGGGTACTCGACGAATACGCGGACTTCGTTACCGTCGTCGTTGTAGCCGTTCTGCTGTACGGCATTGTTGGTACGTACGAACGAGCTGCGCAGCTTGACCGACAGGTCTTTGGCCGGGCCGTCTTGAACCACGTAACGGATCTGGTTGAAGATTTCGCGCTCTTTACCTTCACCGAAACCTTGCGGGTTGGCGACGTTGCGGGTGTTGATGTTGTCACCCACTACGTAGGCCAGCTTGTAGGTCAGGCCCGGTACGCCGTAGGCGCCGAAGTCCAGGCCGTAGCCCAGCTGCCAGGAGCGCTCGTCTTCGGCGTTGAAGTCAGACCAGTACGAGTTGGCCAGGTAGATGGTCGAACCACCGTCACCCACGCCGCCGGCGTTCTGGTAGAAGCCGTAGTTGTAACCGGTGCTGCCGGTGCTGCGCTGGTGAGCGATGGTGAACGAGTGCGCACCGTAGGCGTAGGTCGCCGCCAGGCTCCAGATGGTGTTGGAGTCACCATTGAGCTCGGCCGCTTTGACGAACTTGTTGTTGATGTCCGACTTGTAGCCGTTGAAGTCCAGGGTCAGGGACTGGTCGCTGGCGATCGGGAAGACATAGTTCATGCCCAGGTAGTGCTTCTGCATCACGTCTTCGTTGTCTGCGGTGTACAGCGAAGCGGTGAAGTTGTCGGTGAACTTGTAGCTACCACCGAAGACGTTGATCGACTTCAGGCCACCACCGTCACGACGCTCGGCACTTTTGCGCGCTTCTTGGGTGAAGCGGCCGGCGTTCAGTTCCAGGCCCTGGATTTCTTTGGAAGTGATCAGGGTACCGGTGAAGCTTTCTGGCAGCAGACGGGCGTCGTCGTACTGCAGCACAGGCAGTGCTGGCATCTGGTCACCGTACTTGAGCACGGTGTTGGAGATGCGGAATTTCACGGCTGCGCCGCCACGGGCCAGGTTGTGTGGCGAGCTGGCGTTGCCGTCGGCGTTCTTGGTGTCGTGCGGTTTGAAGAAGTCGACGCCGCCGCCACCGTTGTGGCCTTTGCCGCCGTCGAGACGCAGGGCGTACAGGCCGAATGCGTCGACACCGACACCGACGGTGCCCTGGGTGAAACCGGAGGAGAAGTTGGCGATGACGCCTTGGCCCCATTCGATCTGGTCATCGGTACCGTGCTTCTTGTCACGGTTGATGTAGGCGTTGCGCAGCAGAACGTTGGCGTGGCTGTCTTCGATGAAGCCCTTGCTGTCGGCCTGCTCATTGGCCTGGGCCTGGGTCGCGGCGATCATTGCCAGTGCGACCAGGCTGATCCTGGTTTTCAACATGTTGTTTTCCTTATTTCTTAATCAAAAACGCTTCGCAATATGACGCCAGGAACCAACGCCCCTTCGTAGGTTCGACGCTATGCGGATCCAGACTGAAAGGCTTGCCAGCAATCGCACGGTGGCCTTTTACAGCAGCATGGCCATGTCATGGCCAGCAGGCGTTGGCCGAATCCTAGCGGTGTGCGATTACAAATGTCAAAAAATCGTGAAATGCAGGTTGATATAACCAAAATCACCCAGGCGGCTGGTGCATTTCTATGCCTGTTGGCGCTATCAGTGGGCATTTTTTCTTCTGTCAGAAATGTCGCTTTGACCCAACCCGGCAGCTTTCACGGGCGCGGAGCATACAACAGCGGCGGTTACAAAGTGATACATATGTAAAGACAACCCTTTACAAATACCCAAGCAACAGTAAATAGCAAGCATTACCATTCGCACCCTTTCTCACCTGCCACGGTCCGGATGTCTCCATGCTTGTACCCTGCCGCCTCTCCCCGCTGACGCTTGGCCTGTCGCTGCTGTTCAGCGCCAGCCTGGCCACCGCTGCCACCACCACCCTGCCGGAAATGTCAGTGACTGCCGAAGGCGAGCGCGAGGAGGACAACCCGCGGGTCAAGGAAGTCAGTACCGCGACGCGCACCTCGACGCCCGTGCGCTACGTGCCCCAGGCCATCGACACGGTCAAGACCACCAACGTGCTGGACTACGGCAACAACACCCTGGGCAAGGCACTTGAGGGCATCCCCAACGTCAGCAGCGGCGCCGACACGCGCTTCGACAGCGTGCGCATCCGCGGCTTCGAGGCCAGCAACGATTTCTACCTGGACGGCATTCGCGACGACAGCCAGTACATCCGCGACCTCAACAACATCGAGCGGGTCGAGGTACTCAAAGGGCCCGCTGCGGTGCTGTATGGCCGCGGCAGCCAGGGTGGCATTGTCAACCGCGTCAGCAAGGCGCCGGAGCACGGCCGCCGTTCGAGCATCGAGGCGCAAGGCGGCAGCGAAGATTTGCGCAGCCTGTACGCCGACCTCAGCGCCGACCCCAGCGATACCATCAGCCTGCGCCTGAACCTGGGCAACCAGGACAACAACAGCTTCCGCGACGGCATCGATGGCAGCCGCCAGCTGTTCGCCCCGTCGATGAGCTGGCAGCTCTCGCCCGACCTGAACTGGCTGGTGCAGTACGAATACAGCCGCTACAACCGCACACCAGACCGCGGTATCCCCGGGGTCAACGGCCGCCCGGCCGACGTCAGCCGCAGCACTACCTACAGCGATACCCAGCGCGACTACATCGATGACCGCGCCCAGTCGCTGCGCTCGCGGCTCAACTACCAGCTGAACGAAACCTGGCAACTGCGCCACACCCTCGGCCTGTTCAAGCTCGACAGCGAGTTCGACAACACCTACGCGACGGGCTACAACGCCAGCACCAACACCGTCACCCGCCAGCGCTGGCAGCAAGACCTGAACACCCGCAACCTGTTCAACAACCTCGAAGCCGAGGGCGACTTCACTACCGTGGGGCTTGAGCACAAGCTGTTGGTGGGCCTGGAGTTCGGCAGCCAACGGCGTGACCCGACCCTGTACACCGCTGCGCCTAATAGTGTGCCCAGCCTGGACGTCGGCAACCCCGACCGCAGCCGCCAGCACACGGGCCCAATGTTGCTGTCGAGCGACAACCACACCGTGGTCCAAAGCCGTGGCCTCTACCTGCAAGACCAGGTCCGCCTGAACGATCAATGGCAGGTGCTCGCCGGCGTGCGTTTCGACCAGTTCGAGGTAGAGACCACCAACAAAGATGGCCTGACCGAGCCGCAGGACAGCAACACCACCAGCCCGCGCCTGGGTGTGGTCTACACGCCGTGGCGCGACCATTCCTTCTATGCGTCGTGGAGCAAGACCTTCTCGCCAGTGGGCGGAGGCCTGATCGGCATTACCCCTGGCGCGCCGGGCAACACCAACGACACCGGGCCAGAGCTGACCCGCCAGAAGGAGATCGGGGTCAAGAGCGACTGGTTCGACCAACGCCTGACCACCACCCTCGCCGTGTATGAACTGGAGCTGTATAACCGCCGCACGCGTGACCCGGAGAACCCGGAAATCACCCTGCTCAGCGGGTTGCAACGCTCCCGAGGCATCGAGCTGACCGCCACCGGCAATATCGTCGGCAACTGGTACGTGCGCGGGGGCATCGGCCTGCAGGATGCGACCATCGTCAAAGACAACAATAACCAGGAAGGCAACCGCATCAACGACGTGGCCAAGCGTAATGCCAGCCTGTTCGTGACCTGGAAACCGGAATTGGGCTGGTACGCCGAGACCGGCTTGACGTTGGTGGGTGAGCGTTATGCCGACAACCAGAACACCACGGTGTTGCCAGGCTACGGCCGCTGGGATGCGCTGGCCGGCTACCGCACCCACGACTGGGATGTGCGGGCGGCGTTGAACAACATTGCCGACAAGACCTACTACAGTTCGGCGACCAGTGCGGCGCAGATTCAGGTGGGCGACCCGCGGAGCCTGGTGGTGACGAGCACTTACCGCTTCTGATATTTGTTGGCTGTACCGGCCTCTTCGCAGCACAAGGCTGCACCTACAGGGATCGCGCGCCACCTGTAGGAGCAGCCTTGTGCTGCGAAGGGGCCAGCACCGGTAAAACCGATGAGATCAGTGCCACACCGCCATCAGCGCCTGCATCTCTGCTTCACTGATCAGCCCTTGCGGGTATCGCCCGGCAAGCAGACGTCGTGGGTCGGTCGTCCTGACCTGGATGTTTCCATGGTGCTTCAACCACTGCGCCAACAGCTTGAGCGATGGGTAGTTAACGGCCGATGGGCACAAAGCCGACTCACTTGCTGCGTTCATTTCCACACGTACTCCTTTGCCCGTGAGCGGCTAATTTACGTAGGCATTGTTACAGATCAGAGAGCCCGACCCATTCGAGCTATCTAATTGAAAAACAATACAAAACCTATGCCACTCAGGCGGCCGGACGTCGCGTGGAAAGGTCACCCGAAAAAAAGGCCCGTCGTATGACGGGCCTCTTTATTCAGGGTGATCTTAGCGCTTGACCGGCGCCGGCTGCTGCTGGGTCAGGCAGTGGATATTGCCGCCCCCCAACAACAATTCACGGCCTGGGATCATGACCACTTCATGATCAGGGAAGAGTTCGGCCAGGATGGCTCTGGCCTGGGCATCGGCGGGGTCATCGAAGCTCGGCGCGATGATGCCGCCATTGACGATCAGGAAGTTCACGTACGAGCCGGCCAGGCGCACCGACGGGTCGCGTTCCTGGCTACCGGCCACTTGGTCGACGCCAGCACACTCTTCAGCCGTGGCGTACAGCGGGCCCGGGATCGGCATCTTGTGCACCACAAACTCACGGCCTTTGGCGTCGCGGGTGTTCTTCAACACGTCCATTGCCGCGTGGCAGCGGGCGTAGTTGGGGTCGTTGGAATCATCGGTCCAAGCCAGTAACACTTCGCCTGGGCGCACGTAACAGCAGAAGTTGTCGACGTGGCCGTCGGTCTCGTCGTTGTACAGGCCGTCCGGCAGCCAGACGACGGTATCGACTGCCAACTGCTCACGCAGGACCGCTTCGATTTCCTCACGGCCCAGGTGCGGGTTGCGGTTACGGTTGAGCAGGCATTCTTCGGTAGTGATCACCGTGCCCTCGCCGTCCACGTGGATCGAGCCACCTTCCAGCACGAAGCCCTCGGTCTGGTAGCGCTGGCAGCGCTCCATTTCCAGGACCTTGGCGGCCAGTTCCTCGTCACGGTTCCAGGGTGCGTAAAGCCCGCCATCGAAGCCGCCCCAGGCATTGAAGCCCCAGTCCACGCCGCGCACTTCGCCTTGGTCGTTGATAACGAAGGTCGGGCCGGTGTCGCGCACCCAGGCGTCGTCATTGCTGATTTCCACGACGCGGATGTTCGGCAGGTCGAGCTGACGGCGTGCGTTCTCGTACTGGCCAGCAGAAACACCCACGGTCACTGGCTCGAAGCGGGCGATGGCTTTGGCCAATGTCACATGCGCGGCCTGTGCCGGTTTACCACCCAGGCGCCAGTTGTCCGAACGCTCCGGCCAGACCATCCAGACCTGGGTCTGCGGCGCCCATTCAGCGGGCATGTGGAAGCCGTCGGCACGGGGGGTAGAATTGAGGGTTTTCATGGTTAACCTCTGCGTAGGCCCTGAGCCGATGTGCGCTGGGGCGTTGGTCGATAGGGGTAGGAGCAACGATGGCAAATTTATAACCGATATATATCGGCTTTAAAAGCAAAAACAGCCAACTGGCAAAGCCTTATCGCTTATTAAATCGATATCCATCGGCATATCCATCATGACCACGCTCAAACCCATGATATTTGTCTGCCACCACCCTAGCCGACGAGCTAGGCTGCATGCCATAGAACTTGGTTTTCCAGAGGCGACTTGAGATGCGCATACTCGTCACAGGCGGCGCCGGCTTCATTGGCTCGGCGCTGGTCCGTCACCTGATCGGCAACACCGAACACGAAGTGTTGAACCTCGACAAGCTGACCTACGCCGGCAACCTCGAGTCGCTGCAAAGCATCGCCAACAATACCCGTTACGAATTCGTCCACGCCGATATCGCCGACGCGGCGACAGTCAGTGCCGTGCTCGAGCGCTTCCAGCCCGACGCGATCATGCACCTGGCTGCCGAGTCCCATGTGGACCGTTCGATCGACGGCCCGGCAGCGTTCATCCAGACCAATATCGTCGGCACCTACGCCCTGCTTGAAGCCACCCGCGCCTGGTGGAGCCGCCTACCTGCCGAGCAGCGCCGTGCGTTCCGCTTTCACCATATCTCCACCGACGAAGTGTATGGCGACCTGGATGGCGCCAACGACCTGTTCCACGAGACCACGCCGTATGCGCCCAGCTCCCCCTATTCGGCGAGCAAGGCCGCCTCGGACCACCTGGTACGCGCCTGGCACCGCACGTATGGCCTGCCGGTACTGATCACCAACTGCTCGAACAACTACGGCCCGTACCATTTCCCTGAAAAGCTGATCCCGCTGATGATCCTCAATGCCCTGGCCGGCAAGCCACTGCCGGTGTACGGCAATGGCCAGCAGGTGCGTGACTGGCTGTTCGTCGAAGACCACGCCCGGGCGTTGCTCGAGGTGGTGAGCCGCGGCGAGGTCGGCGAAACCTACAATATCGGCGGCCACAACGAGCAGAAGAACCTCGACGTGGTCCACGCCATCTGTGCCCTGCTCGACGAGCTGGCGCCACAGCACCCTGAAGGCGTCGCCCGTTATGCAGACCTGATCACCTACGTTCAAGACCGCCCCGGCCATGACCTGCGCTATGCCATCGATGCCAGCAAGATCGAACGGGAGCTGGGCTGGGTACCGCAGGAAACCTTCGCCACCGGGCTGCGCAAGACCGTGCAGTGGTACCTGGATAACCTGCAGTGGTGCCGCCATGTCCAAGATGGCAGCTACCAGGGGGAACGCCTGGGCAATACCGACATCAAGGAGCTCATTGCATGACCAAGGGCATCGTCCTGGCCGGAGGATCCGGCACCCGCCTGCACCCCATCACCCTTGGGGTATCCAAGCAACTGCTGCCAATTTATGACAAGCCGATGATCTACTACCCGATCTCGGTGCTGATGCTTGCCGATATCCGCGACATCCTGTTGATCTCCACACCCCAGGACCTGCCTCAGTATCGCCAGCTGTTCGGCGATGGCAGCCAGTTCGGCATTCGCATCAGCTATGCCGAGCAGCCATCACCCGACGGCCTGGCGCAGGCGTTCCTGATCGGTGAGCAGTTCATCGCTGACGACTCGGTCTGCCTCATCCTCGGTGACAACATCTTCCACGGCCAGAGCTTCACCGAACAGTTGCAGCGCGCGGTCAGCCACCCCAGCGGCGCCACGGTGTTCGGCTATTGGGTCAAGGACCCGGAGCGCTTCGGTGTGGTCGAGTTCGACGAGCAGGGCAATGCGCTGTCCATCGAAGAGAAGCCACTCAAGCCCAAGTCCAGCTATGCCGTGACAGGCCTGTACTTCTACGACAACGACGTGATCGAAATCGCCAAAGGCATTCGCCCCTCGGAGCGGGGCGAGCTTGAGATCACCGATGTCACCAATGCCTACCTCAAGCGCGGCGACTTGCGTGTGGAGCGCTTTGGCCGTGGCTTCGCCTGGCTCGACACCGGCACCCATGAGAGCCTGCTGGATGCCTCGCAATATGTGCAAACCATCGAGAACCGCCAGGGGCTGAAAGTGGCCTGCCTGGAAGAAATCGCCTTTAACAAGGGCTGGATCACCCGTGACCAGCTGCTGGCCAAGGCTGAAAAACTCAAGAAGACCGGTTACGGTCAGTACCTGGGCAAACTGGCAAACGAGTCTGCATGAACATCATCCCCACCGAGATCCCTGACGTACTGATCATCGAGCCAACGGTATACGGTGACAGCCGTGGCTTCTTCTTCGAAGCCTTCAATGCCCGCGAATTCGCGAAGCACACCGGCGTCACCGTGGACTTCGTCCAGGACAACCACTCGCGCTCCGTCAAAGGCGTGTTGCGCGGCCTGCACTATCAGGTGGAAAACACCCAAGGCAAACTGGTGCGGGTGGTACAGGGCGAGATACGCGACATTGCCGTGGACGTGCGCAAGAGCTCGCCCACGTTCGGCAAATGGGTCGCGGTGCACCTGTCGGCCGATAATCATCGGCAATTGTGGATTCCACCGGGGTTCGCCCACGGCTTCTCGGTGGTCAGCGAATCGGCCGAATTTCTCTACAAGACCACGGACTACTACAACCCTGGCGCAGACCGTTGCATCCGCTGGGACGACGCTGAGCTGGCCATCGACTGGCAACTCGCGGGGCCGCCGGTGCTGTCGGACAAAGACAAGGTCGGCGTACCGCTGAGCGAGGCGCAACTGCTGCCATGAATATCGTTGTCTGCGGCCGTAATGGCCAGGTTGCCCAGGCGCTGCAGGCGCAGTTGGCGGGGCTTGGCGAGCTACACGTGCTTGGCCGCGAGCACCTCGACCTGGCCCAGCCCGAGGCCCTGCGCGAACCGCTTCGTCGGCTCGCCCCCGACCTGATCATAAACGCTGCCGCCTACACGGCGGTGGACCAGGCCGAACAAGAGCCCGAGCTGGCGTTTGCAATCAATGCCCATGGCCCCCGCGTGCTCGCCGAAGAAGCAGCACGGCTGGGTGCGCCGCTCATCCACTTCTCCACCGACTACGTCTTCGACGGCAGCAAGGCCACGCCCTATACCGAACAAGACACGCCCAACCCCCTGGGGGTTTATGGCCACAGCAAACTGGCCGGCGAGCAGGCGATTACTATGGTGGCCGGCCAGCACCTGATTCTGCGCACCAGCTGGGTCTACTCGCTGTATGGGCGCAACTTCCTGCTGACAATGCAGCGCCTGCTGCAGGAAAAACCCCAACTGCGCGTGGTGAACGACCAGATTGGCGCGCCGACGTCTGCCGCTATCCTTGCCGCCAGCACCCGCACGCTGATCGAGCGCTGGCAAGCCGGGCAGGCTGGCGACTGGGGCACCTACCACCTCACTGCGCAAGGTGAGACTTCCTGGTTCGGTTTCGCCCAGGCGATCGCCGAGCAGTTGCGGGCGCAAGGGTTACCCTGTGCCGAACTGCAGCCGATACCGTCCAGCGAATACCCCACACCCGCCCGCAGGCCACTCAATTCACGCTTGGACTGCTCACGCTTGGCCGAGCAATGGCACATCAGCCTGCCGCACTGGCAGCAGGCGCTGATCGACTGCCTCAAGTAGCGCATAATTGCGTCAGACTTTTCTGGCGCATTGACCTGATGATCGCGAAACCCACGCCCCCACGCCGTCCCCGCTGGCGCAGCCTGGCCCTGCTGGCCGTGTGCCTGATACCACTGCTGTGGCCGCTGCATCATCTGGCCGAGCGCTATTACCAGGAAGAGCTGGCCTCGCAGAATCGCCAGACCCTCGACCTGTACGTCGCCAACCTGCTGGGCACCCTGCACCGCTACGAAACCCTGCCGCAAATCCTCGGCGACCTGCCGGCGCTGCGCGGCGTGCTGGCCGACCCGTTCCGCCTGGAAGCGGTGACCAACGCCAACCGCCTACTAAAGGACATCGTCCAGCAGACCGGTGCCGAGGTCATGTACCTGATGGACGTCAGCGGCAATACTCTGGCCGCCTCCAACTGGGACAAGCACGACAGCTTCGTCGGTCGCAACTTCGCCTTCCGCCCCTACTTCAACGAAGCCATGGCCGGCCACCTGGGGCGCTTCTTTGGCCAGGGCACCACCTCGGCCAAGCGTGGCTACTTCTTCGCCGCCGCCGTGCGCGACCGCGAGCGGATCGTGGGCGTGCTGGTGGTCAAGGTCGACCTCGATCACACCGAAACCCTCTGGGGCCGTACCCCCGAGCAACTGTTGCTGACCGACCATAACGGCGTGGTCATCCTCACCTCTCGGCCCGACTGGCGTTTCCGCGCCACCCGCGCGCTGACCGAGGCCGAGCGCCAGGCGATCATCGCCATCCAGCCGTACCCGACCCAGGCCCCGCAACCCTTGGTGCTGAACCAGGACGCGTGGATCACCCAGACCCGCGACATCAAGGAAACCGGCTGGCAGGTCAGCATCCTCGCCCCGCGCATCCTGGTCGACCGCTCGGTGCAGACGGTGATGGCCATCGGCGCCGGCACATTGCTGGTGCTGGTGCTGCTGGCCGGCCTGGTGATGCAGCGGCGCCGGCACTACATCGACCGCATCGACTTCGAGGCCCGCGGCCGTCAAGAGCTGGAAAAGCGCGTGGCCGAACGTACCGCTGACCTTGAAGGCCTCAACACCCGCCTCAAGAGCGCCGTGCTCGAACGTGAAAACGCCCAGCAGGAAGCCGTGCGGGCCCAGGACGAACTGGTCCAGGCCGGCAAGCTGTCGGTGCTGGGCACCATGTCGGCGAGCATCAGCCACGAGCTCAACCAGCCGCTGGCGGCCATTCGCAGCTACGCCGAAAATGCCGAGATCCTGCTCGACCACCAGCGCACCGAAGACGCCCGCGGCAACCTCAAGCTGATCGGTGAGCTGACCGGGCGCATGGCCTCGATCATCGCCCACCTGCGCGCCTTTGCCCGCCGCGACCGCCACGCCCCGGAAAGCGTGGCCCTGCAGCCGGCACTGGACGACGCCCTGGCGCTGCTGGCCAAGCGCCGCCGCGCGATGGCCGTCGAGCTGATCCGCGACCTGCCAGAGGCCACGTTGTGGGTGCAAGCCGGCGAAACCCGCCTGCGCCAAGTGCTGGGCAACCTGCTGGCCAACGCCCTCGATGCCCTGACCGAAAAGGCCAACCCGCGCCGCCTCTGGCTGAGTGCCGAACAGCGCGATGGCTACGTCTACCTGTACATCCGCGACAATGGCCCGGGCTTCAGCCGCCAGGCACTGGAGCATGCCAAAGAGCCGTTCTTCACCACCAAGACCCGTACCCAGGGCCTTGGCCTGGGGCTGGCCATCTGCGAAAGCCTGATGCGCGCCCTGGGCGGCGAACTGTTGCTGGCCAACCACCCAGAAGGCGGTGCCCTGCTTACCCTGCAACTGCGCGTGGCGGCACCCGGCGCTACCCTGCCCAATTCGGAGGACCCCTCGGCATGAGCCCCGAGACACTGATCGACAGCCAAGCCCAGGTCATTCTGGTCGACGACGACCCGCACCTGCGCCAAGCCCTGAGCCAGACCCTGGACCTTGCCGGGCTCAAGGTGGTGGCGCTGGCCGATGCCCAAGGCCTGGCCGAGCGCATCGAAGCCGACTGGCCCGGTGTGGTGGTCAGCGACATCCGCATGCCGGGCATCGATGGCCTGCAACTGCTGGAGCAACTGCACGGCCGCGACAGCGAACTGCCCGTGCTGCTGATTACCGGCCACGGCGATGTGCCGCTGGCGGTACAGGCCATGCGTGCCGGCGCCTATGACTTCCTCGAAAAGCCGTTCGCCAGCGACGCCCTGCTCGACAGCGTGCGCCGCGCCCTGGCCCTGCGCCGCCTGGTGCTGGACAACCGCAGCCTGCGCCTGGCCTTGAGCGACCGTCAGCAACTGGCCACCCGCCTGGTGGGCCAGTCGCCGACGATGCTGCGCCTGCGTGAGCAGATCGGCGCCTTGGCCGGCACCCGTGCCGATGTGCTGATTCTGGGTGAGACCGGCGCCGGCAAAGAGGTGGTGGCCCGCGCTCTGCACGACCTCTCTAGCCGCCGCGACGGGCCCTTCGTGGCCATCAACGCCGGGGCATTGGCCGAATCGGTGGTCGAGAGCGAGCTGTTTGGCCACGAACCCGGCGCCTTCACCGGTGCGCAGAAGCGGCGTATCGGCAAGTTCGAATTCGCCAATGGCGGCACGCTGTTCCTCGATGAAATCGAGAGCATGAGCCTGGATGTGCAAGTAAAGCTGCTGCGCATGCTGCAGGAGCGGGTGGTCGAACGCCTGGGCGGCAACCAGCTGATCCCGCTGGATATCCGCATCATCGCCGCCACCAAGGAAGACCTGCGCCAGTCCGCTGACCAAGGGCGCTTCCGGGCCGACCTGTATTACCGCCTGAACGTGGCGCCGCTGCGCATCCCCCCGCTGCGTGAGCGTGGCGATGACATTTTGGTGTTGTTCCAGCACTTTGCCGACGCCGCCAGCCAGCGCCACGGTTTGCCGCCGCACACCCTGCAGCCGGCCCAGCGCGCCTTATTGCTGCGCCACGACTGGCCGGGCAACGTGCGTGAGCTACAGAACGTCGCCGAGCGCTTCGCCCTTGGCCTGGAGCTTGCACTCGACGGCCAGGCGCCCGCTGCGGCAACGCCCACGGCGGCGGTATTGACCGGCAACCTCAGCGAACAGGTCGAACAGTTCGAGCGCTCGCTGATCGCCGCCGAGCTTGCCCAGCCGCACAGTTCAATGCGCAGCCTGGCCGAAGCGCTGGGCATCCCCCGCAAGACCCTGCATGACAAGTTGCGCAAACACAGTCTCAATTTTGACGGCGGCAGTGGCGGGCACGACGACCAGGAGGACAACCGTCCATGAGCAGCGACAGCCGGTACCTGCAATCCGTACTGCACAGCGACATCCCTCTGACCCGCGAAATGGGCCTGGAGGTCATCGATTGGCAGCAGCACACCCTGCGCCTGCAACTGCCGTTGGCAGCCAACGTCAACCACAAGAGCACCATGTTCGGCGGCAGCCTGTACTGCGCCGCGGTGCTGGTGGGGTGGGGGTGGCTGCACCTGCGCTTGCGCGAGCTGGGCATCGATGACGGGCATATCGTCATTCAGGAAGGGCAGATCAGTTATCCGCTACCGGTCACCGGCGCGGCGGTGGCCCGCTGTGCGGCGCCGGATGAGAAGGCTTGGGAGCGCTTCGTGGCGATGTACCAGCGCCGCGGCCGGGCGCGTTTGACGCTGGAAACCACCGTCAGCAACGCTGGCAGTGACGAGCCTGCCGTGAAATTCAGCGGCCAGTACGTGCTGCACCGCTGACGCACACGCATGGACCGAAACAACGCCTGCTGACCTGGCAGGGGCTCTGTGGGAGCGGGTTTACCCGCGAACACCGGCGAAGCCGGTGCCAGATACCGGGTTGGCTTCTTCGCGGGTAAACCCGCTCCCATAGGATCATGAGGCGCGGGGTTAAGCGTTTTGTTCTTTACACGCCAGATCGATCAAGGCTTGGCGCCAGGCGGCTGCGCGGGGCAAGGCCAGGAAGAACGGATTAAGCAGGGACTCACGCGCCGGGTAGGTGAACGGCTGGCCATCCAGCCCGATCACTTCGCCACCGGCCCCCTCCAATACGCCCTGTGCAGCGGCGGTATCCCACTGCGACGTCGGTGCCAGGCGCGGGTAGCAATCGGCGCTGCCTTCGGCCAGCAGGCAGAACTTCAACGAGCTGCCGATATTGGCCAGGTCCAGCTCACCCACCGCCGCCCCTAATCCTGCCAACAGCGCCTCTTGCTCGGGGCTGGAATGGCGGCGGCTGGCCACCACGGTGAACCGGCCCTCGGCAGGCGGTGCGTTACGCACCTGGATTGGCTGGGCAGCTTCCCCTGCCTCGGCACGCCACGCACCCAACTGGCGACCACCCAAGTAGCAGCGCCCGTTGGTCGGCATCGAGACCACGCCAAACACCACCACGCCGTTTTCGATCAGGGCGATGTTGACCGTGAACTCTTCACTGCCCGCAATGAATTCCTTGGTGCCGTCCAGCGGGTCGACCAACCACCAGCGGCTCCAGCCCTGGCGCTCGGCCAGCGAAATGTTGCAGTCCTCCTCGGACAGCACCGGGATCTGCGGCGCCAGCGCCAGCAGGCCATCAGCGATGATGCGGTGGGCGGCCAGGTCGGCGGCGGTCACCGGGGAATCATCAGCCTTGTTGGTCACCGCCACGTCGGCCCGCCAGAACGGCAGAATCGCCTCGCCCGCCAGATGGGCCAGCTTGACCACTTCGTGCATCAGTTGCAGGTCGTTCATAGCTCCAGCAGCCCCCGCTGGATCAGCAGGTCGCGCGCCAGGTACAGCGCCGCCAAGGCACGGCCCTCGGTAAATTGCGGGTGCATGGCCAGCGCCGACAGCTCGCGCAGGTTGACCTTGTCTACGCCCATGGGCTCTGGTTCATCGCCCTCGAGGCGTTCCTCATACAGGTCGGTGGCCAGCACCACTTGAATCTTCTGGCTCATGTAGCCCGGCGACAGCGACAACTCGGTCAGGTGTTCCAGCTGCCGCGCACCAAAGCCGGCTTCTTCCTTGAGCTCGCGGTCCGCCGCCGCCAGCACGTCTTCGCCCGGCTCGATCAAGCCCTTGGGCAGCGACAGCTCATATTCGTCCGTGCCGCCGCAGTACTCCTCGACCAGCACGGCATGCTCGGCATCGAGCATGGCCACGATCATCACCGCCCCGTAACCATTGCCCCGGCCGACCAAGCGTTCATACGTGCGCTCGGCACCGTTACTGAAGCGCAATTGCACGGCCTCGACGCGGAACAGGCGGCTGCTGGCGACGATTTCGCGGTTAAGGACGGTGGGTTTCTGGCGCATGGGGCAGCTCCTTGGCGTGAACGGGTTACTATACCGTGGCTAGCCGACTGAACGAGAGTTTCCCATGCCTGTTCTTCCCTGGTCTGCCATCGATACTGTCCTGCTGGACATGGACGGCACGCTGCTCGACCTGCACTACGACAACCGCTTCTGGCTGGAGCACCTGCCCCAGCGCTATGCCGAGCTGCATGGCGTGAGCCGGGCCATGGCGGAAATGGAGCTGCAGCCTTTGTTCGAGCGCAATGCCGGCACGCTCAACTGGTATTGCCTGGACTTCTGGAGCCGTGAACTGAAGCTGCCGATCCGTGAACTGAAACGCGAGATCGCCGACCTGATTGCCCTGCGCCCGGATGCCGACACCTTCCTGGCCGCCATCCGTCAGGCAGGCAAACGCGTGGTGATGATCACCAATGCCCACCGTGACTCGCTGTCACTGAAGCTGGAGCGGGTGGAACTGGCGCCGTATTTCGAGCGGCTGATCAGTTCGCATGATTATGGTTATCCGAAAGAGAGCCCACAGTTTTGGGATGCCTTGCAGGCGGATATTGGCTTTGAGCCTGCGCGCAGCCTGTTCATCGATGACACATTGGCGATTTTGCGCAGTGCCCAGCGGTTTGGCGTGGGGCATTTGCTGGCAGTGCGCCAGCCAGATAGCCAGGCGGCACCTCGCGACACCCAAGAGTTTGCAGCGGTCGAGGATTATCGGGATTTGCTGGCAGGCCTGTGAGGGCCCTTTCGCGGGGCAAGCCCGCGAAAGGGCCGGCACAGCCTACAGAGATCTATCAGTCCGGAATGCGCAACACCTGCCCCGGGTAGATCTTGTCCGGGTGCTTGAGCATCGGCTTGTTGGCCTCGAAGATCTTGTTGTACTGATTGGCGTTGCCATACACGACTACGGCAATGGCTGACAGGGTGTCACCCTTTTTAACGGTAACGAACCGCGCAGCCTGAACGACTGGCCCTGTCACCTTGATCTGATCGTCAACGCTGGCCACACCACTGATGTTGCCCGCCGCCAGAATGATCTTCTCCTTCTCCTCCTGGCTGGCCACCTCACCCTTGAGGATGATCTTGTCGCCCTCTACAGTGGCGGTGATGTTCGGATTACCCAGGCCAACCTTTTGCACATGCTCCTTGAGCTGCTCCTCGGCATTGGCATTGCCGGGGGTCAGCAGGTCGATCAACTTCTCGCCGGCTTCCTTCACGAAACTGAATAGGCTCATTGCGTTCTCCTTGTTGAAAAAACCTCGGAGCCAGGAGTCTAGGCCAGGATTGCCCGGCCTGCCCCACTGCGACCAATCGACGCGGTCTATCACGGCATAGACCCTAGCGATTAGACGTGACCGGCCCACAGGCCTAGGCTTGTGCTATCAAAAAGCCGCCGGTAGTCAGCCCCGATGAACAGCAAACCTCCGGTCTGCGCGGCCTCATCGCCTTTGGCCTTGCCCGCCGCCAGCAACACCTACGAGTATGTCCAGCTCAGCGACGCCGAGCGCGCCAGCACGCCATTGGCCGAAGAAGTGGCCCTGGCCATCGCCTTCAACGGCCTCAATCAGGCCGTGATGCTGGTGAGCCCGACCGACCTGGAAGACTTTGCAGTTGGTTTCAGCGTCGGCAGCGGGATTGTCGAAGGCACCCAGGAAATCTATGACCTCAAGCTTTCTGGCAGCGGTTCGGCAATGTACGCCGACCTGGAAATCTCCAGCCGCGCCTTCTGGAACCTGAAAAACCAGCGCCGCCAACTGGCCGGCACCAGCGGCTGCGGCCTGTGCGGGGTCGAAGCCCTGGAGCAGGCACTACCAGAGCTTGCCGAACTGCCCGGCGCGCCACTGCCGCCCGCGCACTGGCTGGCTGGCCTGCGCCAGCGCATCGACGCCTTCCAGCCGCTTGGCCAGCATTGCGGCGCGGTGCATGCGGCACTGTTCATGGACCGTAACGGCGAGCTGTTGCTCGGCCGCGAGGACATTGGCCGGCACAACGCCCTCGACAAACTGATCGGCGCCCTGCTGCGCCAAGGCATCGACAGTGAAGGCGGCCTGGCCATCGTCACCAGCCGCTGCAGCCTGGAGCTGATCCAGAAGGTCCTGCGTGCCGGCATCCAGACCCTGGTCAGCCTGTCGGCGCCCACCGGCCTTGCCCTGCAATGGGCACGCAAGCACAACCTCAACCTCATCCACTTGCCCAAGCACAGCGCACCGCGGGTCTACAGCCCAGCGGCGGAGTCGTAACAGCCGTGACCTCGTACCAGCACCTCCCGGACAACGCCCCAGCCTCCTCCCCTCGCTACAAGCCCTACCACGGCCCCGCCGGTGGCTGGGGGGCGTTGCGCAGCGTGGCCAAGGCCTGGGTCGGCAGCGACAATGCGCTGAAGAACATTCGAGCCCTGCTCAAGACCAACCAGAATGGCGGCTTCGACTGCCCCGGCTGCGCCTGGGGCGATTCGCCGGAAAGCGGCATGGTCAAGTTCTGCGAGAACGGCGCCAAGGCAGTCAACTGGGAAGCCACCAAGCGCCGCGTCGATGCCGCCTTCTTCGCCCGCTACAGCGTCAGCGCGCTGCGCGAGCAAAGCGATTACTGGCTGGAGTACCAGGGGCGCCTGACCGAACCGATGGTCTACGACGCGCAACGCGACCATTACCAGCCCATCAGCTGGGAGGCGGCCTTCGCCCTGATCGCCCGCGAACTGAACAACCTGGCAACCCCTGACCAGGCCGAGTTCTACACCTCGGGCCGGGCCAGCAACGAAGCCGCGTACCTCTACCAATTGTTCGTGCGCGCCTACGGCACCAACAACTTCCCGGATTGCTCGAACATGTGCCACGAAGCCAGTGGCGTAGCCTTGGGGCAAAGCGTCGGCGTCGGCAAGGGCACGGTCACCTACGACGATTTCGAGCATGCCGATGCTATCTTCGTCTGGGGCCAGAACCCGGGCACCAACCACCCGCGCATGCTCGACCCGCTGCGCGATGCGGTTAAACGCGGTGCCCAGGTGGTGTGCGTCAACCCGCTGAAAGAGCGCGGCCTGGAGCGCTTCCAGCACCCGCAGAACCCGCTGGAGATGTTGACCAACAGCGACCGACCCACCAACACCGCGTTCTTCCGCCCGGCCCTGGGTGGCGACATGGCGCTGCTGCGTGGCATGGCCAAGTTCGTCCTGCAGTGGGAACGCGAAGCCCAGGCCAACGGCGAGCCTGCGGTCTTCGACCACGCCTTCATTGCCGAGCATGGCCACGGCGTCGATGACTACTTGGCCGTGGTCGACGCCACTTCGTGGGAACACATTCAGGCGCAATCCGGCCTAACCCTGGCCGACATCGAGCTGGCAGCGCGCATGTACTGCCGTGGCAAGCGGGTGATCATGTGCTGGGCGATGGGCATCACCCAACACCGTCATTCGGTGCCGACCATCCAGGAAATCGTCAACCTGCAGATGCTGCGCGGCAACATCGGCGCGCCAGGCGCCGGCCTGTGCCCGGTGCGTGGCCACAGCAACGTCCAGGGCGACCGCACCATGGGCATCAACGAGCGCCCGCCGGTGGCCTTGCTCGACGCCATCGAAAAGCGCTTCAACTTCCCCGTGCCGCGGCACAACGGCCACAACACCGTCGAAGCCATCCACGCCATGCTCGACGGCCGCGCCAAGGTGTTCATCGGCCTGGGCGGCAACTTTGCCCAAGCCACGCCAGACACCGAGCGCACCGCGCAGGCGCTGCGCAACTGCGAACTGACCGTGCACATCAGCACCAAACTCAACCGCAGCCACCTGATCCACGGCAAGCAGGCGCTGATCCTGCCGTGCCTGGGCCGTACCGACATCGACCTGCAGGCCGACGGGCCACAAGCGGTGACTGTGGAAGACTCGTTCAGCATGGTCCACGCCTCCAACGGCCAGTTGAAACCGCTGTCGACGCAGATGCGCTCGGAGCCTGCGGTGGTCGCTGGCATCGCCGCCGCCACCCTGGGCAAGCAGCCGGTCGATTGGCACTGGCTGGTGGCCGATTACGACCGTATCCGCGACCTGATCGGCGACACCATCCCCGGCTTCAGCGGCTTCAACGAACGCCTGCGTGAACCGGGTGGTTTTTACCTGGGCAACAGCGCCGCCAGCCGCGAATGGAAGACCGCTACCGGCCGCGCCAACTTCAAGGCCAACCTGTTGCCGGATACCTTGCTTGATGAAAGGGTGCGGGCCAGTGGCCAATTGCCCGACCTGATCATGCAGTCGATGCGCTCGCACGATCAGTACAACACCACCATCTATGGCCTGGATGACCGCTACCGCGGCGTGCGTGGCCAGCGTGAAGTGCTGTTCGCCAACGAGGCCGACATCGTCCGCCTGGGGTTCCAGCCGGGGCAGAAGGTCGACATCGTTTCGTTGTGGGGGGACGAGCATGTGCGCCGTGTGCACGGTTTCACATTGCTGGCCTTCGATATCCCGGCGGGGCAAGCGGCGGCTTACTATCCCGAAGTGAACCCGCTGGTGCCGCTTGAGAGCATTGGCGATGGCAGCCATACGCCGACGTCGAAGTTCATTGCCATCAAGCTTGAGCGGGCGCGGGATAACAATCGGATTATCTGACATTCGCTGCACAATCTTTGTAGGAGCGGCCTTGCGTCGCGAAAGGGCTGCGCAGCAGCCCCCAATTTCGGCGTCGCCGCAAATATTGCTGGGGCCGCTTTGCGGCCCTTTCGCGACGCAAGGCCGCTCCTACAAAGCCAGCGTATGACTGCGCGGAGCGTAACCGCCAAAAACGAAAAAAGCCCTGTTCCGCAACGGTTCAGGGCTTTGTCATAAATACCTCTGACAGCCAAAAATCGATAAAGTTTCACAGCAAATACAGTAACTTAGAGAATTGTGTACAACTCGTGCTACTCGTCGGATTTCAATTGCCAGCCGCGCTCCAGAGCCTCAAATTCGCCTCGTCATCCCTATGAGGCTCTCTTGATGAAGAAGTACTCCTCGATTCTGTTGTTGTCTTTCAGCTTGCTCAGCGGCGTTGCCATGGCCGGTGGCAATACCGAGGCCGGCATTGGCGGCGCATTGGGTGGGGTACTCGGCTCCGTCGTGGGCAACTCCATCGGTGGTAGCACAGGCGGCGCGATTGGTGCCGGCCTGGGCGGCGCCGCCGGCGGCGCACTGGGTGCCGACAAACGTCAGCGTGGCGAAGCCGCCATCGGTGGCGCACTGGGCGCTGCAGGCGGTAACGTGGTCGGTCGCTCCGTGGGCGGTACCACCGGTAGCTACATTGGTGCAGCAGCCGGCGGTGGTGCCGGTGGCGCGCTGGGTAACTACATGGGTAACAAGGCCGACGACGACGAGCGCCATGACGATCGTCGCTACCGTCGCAGCTATGACGACCGCCGTCACTACGACCGTGGCCACCATTACGGCCACCGCAAGCACAAGCGCCACTGGCGCGACTAATGCCTGAGGGCCCAGCCCTGGCAACAAAAGCCCCGCCCGCACCGGCGGGGCTTTTTTATGCCTGTTGCCCGAGCTGAAGGCCAACGAGCACTGCCTGCAGCGCCTCTGGCAACGGCACAGGCCGGCCGCTTGCCCGCTCGATGAACACCTGCACCACCGTCCCCGCCGCACAGGCGTCTACTTCACCCGGGCGATACAGGGCCAACCGGTACTCCACGGTACTGCCAGCCAGGCGCGTCACGCCCAGCCCCACCTCAAGCACATCCGGAAAGCCCGGCAGGGCGAAGAAGTCTGCCGCCGAACTGACCACGAACGCCGCCAGCGCACCTTCGCGCAGGTCGAATTCGGCCTGCTCCACCAGAAACGCCTGGATGGCGGTTTCGAAGAAGCCATGCACGGTGGCACCGGCGATATGGCCGTTGTGATCGTTGTCTTGCGGGCGGGTGAGGATGGGGTGGAAGTGGGTGAATGCGCTGCGCTGTGGGGCTTCAGTCATTTGTCTGTCTCGCGAGGTCGCAATGAATGCTATCAGTGAAACAGAAATTATGGACGTGATGTGCATTTGCTGGCCGAGAGATGGGGTGAAGGCTGCCAGGTGCTTGCCTTGGGTTCTGAGGTGGTGCGCAAATCGAGCGCCGCCCGCGCGGCGCTTCGCAGCACAAGGCTGCTCATTTGTTTCGGGCCAATGCATCCTGAGGCAGAGGCGCGCGGCCCTTTTGGCGTCCACCTCGATATCGTGAGGAACAAACAAGGCGGTCGCGCGCGTTGGTACAGGCGTTACTGGCCCGAAACAGATGTAGATACCGTCTTGACCCTCACCTCGCAAGAGCAATTTGGGGGTCAAACGGTTTGCCCGACTTCACTACCCCGTAAACCAGATGCAGCAGCTTGCGCATTGCCGCGCATACGATCTGCTTATACG